>Ga0126342_10005246_pt1 | contig 22522 bp, 19 predicted proteins | sample Cyp1metagenome_FD_92528 | JGI IMG/M metagenome (GOLD analysis project Ga0126342, IMG submission 92528) | Coral microbial communities from Lord Howe Island, Old Settlement Bay, Australia - Cyphastrea 1 metagenome | ecosystem: Host-associated > Invertebrates > Cnidaria > Coral ...
AGTCACCACTTCCCATCGTCACCACTTCCCTTCGTCACCACTTCCCTTAGTCACCACTTCCCAAAGTCACCACTTCCCTTCGTCACCAAAGTCACCACACTCCCTTCGTCACCACTTCCCAAAGTGACCACACCCCCTTCGTCACCACTTCCCTTCGTCACCACTTCCCTTAGTCACCCCTTCCCATCGTCACCACTTCCCTTCGTCACCATTTCTCTAGGTCACCACTGCCCTTCGTCACCACCCTGTGTCATAGTTTTTTTGGTTGATGTATGGTTATGTGATGTCAAGTCTCACACCGCCCTTCAGCAATGTCAAGATTTCAAGTCTCACAGCGCCCTTCATCAATGTCAAGTCTCACAGTTCTATTTGTCCGTAACACGGAAGTATTGCTTCCCAACTTCCTTTGATAATATAACATAGTTTAGTATAAAATAGTATAACTATGTAAAATATAGTTATATCACATGTGGAAATGGTTTCAAATCAACCACAAAAATATGTTTTTTAATACTAAACATGGCTGATTTTGCGGGTCCTTTTCTACCTGCAACCAAGAGCAAACTGGAAATTTGCTTGGTAAAGAGACAATATCCGCAGGAGGTGATTTTCCGAAGGTCCATGGTGGTGGGTTGAAGCCTTTGGGTCAGAAAATGGGGTACTGCATGGTACTGCACTCCCAATTCCAGAGGACATCACAGGACTATGTAATTATATAGCTAAATAATATATCATCATGTTTCTCAATGTTTCCCAATGTTTCCCATTTGAAACTGGCAATTTGGATGGTGAATCGTTGTTTTTCTTATTTTTTGGCGACAGCGTTGCCAGGATCATTGGCTACTACTGCGCCTTAGCTCAGCCCTCAAGCTGTTGGAGTGACGGTCACCATCGTTGATCGACCAAAAAAACCCAAGATTTTGCAGGTTGCAGTGGTCGTCGTGCTCCCATTTATCGTGATTTCTGCTACTTGGACTGTCGCAAAGGGACTGGCGTAGATTGTTCATGATTTGTTGTAGGGCCAGTTTTTGGATGAACTTGAGGTATAAAAAAATGAAACTGACTATATTATTGATATCTTTTCGCAGGAGCATCACCATTTTTTATGAAACCCTCCCCTGTTGATGATTATGCGTTCGGATGACTATGATTCGTTCGCCCATTCGGCCCATGTTTTCACCTTGTTTTTTGCAAAAATTTTTGGGCCTTTATTACGCGTTGTTCCTAAAATCCCCTTTGTCTGAAGATGTTCGTCCCCCAAATCCAATTGGTGTCCAAAAAATTCTCAAATCCCCACATTTTCGCCCCGAAAGTCCAGACATCCAAATGATGATGATTAAGTTCCCATCTTTAGATTCCCAGAATCTTCCTACCTTGATGGAAATAAATGGAAGTAACCATTAAACTACCAAGCAATTCGTGGCTAACTATCCCATGAAAACATCATTAAATCACATAAATCCCATTCAAAAAATAATTAAAATCCATTGAGCCACCATTAGAACAGTAAAACCCATTTAAACACGATTAAAGCAACAATCAATCCCATTAAATCCAATTTTTAACACCATTAAATTCAATGAACCCCAATGAAAACACCAGTCATTTCCGATTACCACACCATTAAACCACCATTAAAAACCAAATTTTTGGTGCAGGGCTTGCTCTGCCTCATTCGCCGCGGGCTTGTCGCCCTGCCCCGGATGCCGGGCGCAGCACCCGAGGCGCGGAAGGGGGTCCAAAAACACAGTGACCTTGGGATTTTCATGGGAAAATCGGGGAACATATGAAACATATGTAATTTATTGCTATTTTGATGGGAACATATGGGAAAACACATTAGGAACTCCCAATTTTATTGGGATTTTCATGGGAAAATATAGGAAAACTATTTGGAAATCCCCAATTTATTGCGATTTTCATGGGAACATATCGGGAAATCCTCAATTTATTGGGATTTGTTTTTTTTAATGGGACAATCATCAAATGAGGATTTGAAATGATTTTAATGGGAAGATCACCGCGACATGAGGATATTTCTGGGAACTCCATCTATGGAACCAATCAAGAATTCATGGGGATATCATTGATACAGCACCAATGTGTACCAATGGGGAGAGACAATTATAATCATTTATATAGAATGGAGATGTAACGATACACACTTAGACACATTTGGCCTGGTGTTAAACGGGTAGAATCGGCAGCCAAGGTTGGTCAGTTCGGAGGAAACCAACCCATGGCCTTAAATCTGCTTTGTGGATGCTCTTATTGATCAAACGTGGGGATCTAACTTGAATCCGAAAATCCGAAACAAGGATAGCTACCATATCTACCATATCTGCCCCAAATCAGGATACAATGATCCAGATGACATGCGGCTACCTCCTGCCAATAGGGACATGAATCCAAACCTGAGTGCTGATTGTGCAGCCACGATGGCAAGCAGTTGGATTTCAAACGTGCCACAACATGAAGCACACGATGTATGGTATTTGTGTTTCTATGGACCAACTTGGGTCTGAAAATAGGGTCCCAATTTGAGACAAAACCACATAACGTTGGCTATATCCCATGATCTCCCCATTGTAGCTCGATGATCTGCCCATGATGGGTTAATACCCCGTCTTGGACAAACCCAGATGCTTGGAAGCGCTGTCCACGAAACATGTCCCAGAAGACGGCACAGTTTACATTTGCTGCAGCCGATTTCCGGCTGAAATGTTTCGGTGACATCATGGGTTTGTCCAAAAATGTGAAATTGAACTCTCCAAAACGGCATCTTTTAGTGGGCAACGTGATAGAAATAACCCTGGAAATCAGGGCATACTATTTTTGGACAAACCCGAAGACGCACCCAACACATGCGGATTTCAGGTTCCTCCTTGGGATTAGGTGAGCTAGTTCCATGGAGGTGTGCTCCGCCGTCACGGGCGAGCTGATGGCAGTTCTGGGTGCAGATGAGTTCCAAGAGAAATCCGCACAGGCAGTGAAGCAATGCTTGACAGCTCGGTTGGGTGTCACCAGATTTCTCTTTGGCGAAGATGGTAGTGAGCTACAGGATGATGAGATCTTCGTGGTGCCCGTCAAGGTTCAGTTGATCCTTTTAGACTTTTGGACGGAGGAACAAGACCAAGAAATCATCTCTGCTGCGGGTGAGAATGATTCGGTTGCACTTCAAAAGCTGCTGCAAAGGCCGCAGAATCCCAATGTCACAGATGAACAAGGCAAGACTCCTCTTCACTACGCGGCTCAGAATGGACATGGTGAAGCAGTGAAGCTCTTGATTGAGGCAGGTGCAGAGAAAGATGCACCAGACAGAGAACTGATGACCCCTCTGAGCTGGGCTGCTGGTCAAGGTCATTTGGATGTTGTCCGCTTCCTGCTTGATGTTGGTGCTGAAAAAGAACAGGCAGATGTGGATGGATCAACACCTTTACATTATGCAGCTGGGGAGGGGGAATTGGAGATTGTTCGTTTGTTGATTGAACTAGGGGCCGACAAGGACTGGCCGAATACAGCTGACAGGTCGACCCCTTTACACTTCGCAGCTTACAACGGTCAGTCAGACGTTGTGCGATTACTGGTTGAAGTCGGTGCTGACATAGAGAAAGTTGATGACACTGGTGCAACATCGTTGCATGTAGCAGCTGAAGAAGGGCATCTGGAGACTGTCCGTTTGCTTTTAGAAATGGGAGCTGATAAGAATCAAGCTACGACGGAGGATGGGTCAGCACCCCTGCACTGTGCAGCTTGGGCCGGCCATTTGGAAGTCGTCCGTTTACTGATTGAAGCAGGGGCTGAGAAAGATCAGCTGAGATGCTACGATGGGTCTACGCCTTTGCATTGTGCAGCCGCAGACGGTCATCTGGACATTGTGCAATTGTTGCTTGAACTTGGGGCCACATATCAGGCCACAGAAGCGGGCGAAACCCCACTGTTTCATGCAGCCTTCAATGGCCATACTGACATTGCCCGCTTCCTGCTTGAGAGGCCATGCACCATGGGTGATTTAACGCTGCATTTTGCAGCTCAACTAGGCCACCTGGAGATAGTGCGCTTGCTGGTTGAAGTCGGTGCTGGCAAAGATCAGGCTGACAATCAAGGTGCAACCCCAATGCACATTGCGGCTGAGGAAGGCCATCTTGATATTGTTCGCTTCTTGATGGAGTCTGGTGCTGATTCTGATAGAAGCACCAACCAAGGAGCAACTGCTTGGGATTTGGCATCTTGGGGTGGCCACCAGCAAATAGCTGACGAACTTGCCATCAACCGTTGCCTCCCCAGCGGTTTGTTGTAACGGACAATGCTACCTCGGCCTCAGTAAGCTATATGGTGAATCCCCCAAAGTTTACTGGCGCTTCCCAGTGGTCGAAAAACTCGGCACCATTTTGATCACACTTTCCGCATACTGCATGCTTCACTTTAAATAGACGTATACAGCATCATATAGCATCAAATACCATCATACAATCAAACATCGTTTTATCACATACCAACATCATAACCATACGTATAATATATATATGATATATGATATATGATATATTATCTATAATATATATAATTATATATATATAATAATGTGATACCATTGTCATAAACCCCTATTGGGGATGGTTATGGCGGTGAATTCTACATTTCAAGAACCACCAAAAAAAAGGGCGTGGATCCATTCGTGGTGCAGGGCGCTTTGGATCAACTGCCAGAAATCACTTTTGATGCGACGAGGTGCGGGGGGATTTTTCGGAGGTTTTTTCTTGGGGAATTTATAGTGGTGAATGATATGATAGTGGTGGTGAATAGCTAACTGTTGGGTGAATAATATGGTGAATAATATGGAATAATTGTGGTGAATAATATGGAATAGCTAACTGGGGTTCCAATGGAAAGAAGAGGTGTAGCCTTACAACTCTATCCTGAGACAAAAGTGAGATGTTTGTGGGTCAATAATTGACCCGCAAGAACAATGGTACTTGCTAGGCTGGCACAATTTTGGTGGAGAGAGGATTCGATGGGATTCGAGGCGAACCCTGCCATTTCTTCAGGGCAAAACTTTCAACACCTCTATGTTTTGTTGGTACAATCATCACTAGCCCCATTTTTTAATGGCCATTTCAGAGGGATATCAGAGGGATATAATATATATATATTACCCCATTTTCAGACACACCATCCACACCATCCTAAAATCCTCCCATGTTCAGTTTGGATCTCCTCAGTAAGTCATAGGTTCAACGACGAACCCTTGGGTTTCCCTTCGGCATGTGCGGTGTGCCTGGATCCCTTCAACGGTCAGAAGGTGGGACAGCCATGACTGGGAATGGGAAGTTTATACCATCTATAATCCACATTAAACATGAATAAACCATGATATTTATAGTGTATGTACTGTATATACCATCATTTTTCTCATCATTTTTCGCATCATCTTTTGGTTGAATCTTTGAAATTGCATGAAAATCTACGGGCAGAATTCCATGATGCCCAGCTGAAAATGATTGCACATGAATGTTTTTGTAGGGTAGCTGGGATCAGGCACTGCGCCTTGCTTATCCCCGCAATAGTTGGATAGTGAGGGTTGATTATAGGATGATCATGGTCCGATGGTGACTGGAATCATGGCTTGCGGGATCCCAATATAACCCACAAAAATGGGGATTTCAGCGACCATGAGGATCTGGACGATTGAGGCTTTCATGGCTTTCATCATCGTCATGATGATTTGATGATATCAACAATACCCTATAGAAACCTTTGAAAACTGGCCATGTTCGATATCAAACTGTTAAGTTACCGGGTAAGAACCATCCTTTCCATCCCCAGTCTTTCAGAACTCCTCCCTACATTCCGTGGCATGACGGAGGTCATTGTGCAGACTCCCTGTGGCCACATCTTTCACAAGCGATGCTTGGGTGGCTGGATGCAGGCGCCAAAACACCTGGAATGGGCTTCGAAACCTGACAAAAACAAAAGGGCACCTTCAAGCTCTAGTGGTTTAGACCATCTCAAAATTTCCTTTTTTTTTCCGGTACGTAAGCCCCAAAAAGATCGAAGTTGGTAACATTCGGCCATAGATTCACCAACTGGGTTGCAGGTGGCTCGAAGCTGTCCTCTGTGTCGTTCAGACGTGGCAGGTCGGCGGCTCGGGACTCGGATGAATTTTCATGGGATTTAAGCACCAACTGAAAATTCGATTTAATGGGATTTAAAGGTTTTTCAAATGGGGATTTAACCGAAAAAATGGTGACTAAAAAAGTTTTTTTTTTTTTTCTATATGGATATAACTGATGTAACCAATGAAGAGTGGCTATTTCTTGTGAGGATTTCATAGGGATTTCAGCAACCAATGTGGGGATATCACTCTAATGATTAGAAGAGTTATTGGGATATCCGAACAAACTCAATATCACGACCTGCACCGTGAAGAAACAGCTTCCCAGCGTCAGGAGAAGCGTGAGTGGACAGATTTTTTGGGTCTTGTTGCTTGAACAGGAGCCAGGTTTCACTGGGGTCACAGAGTCCAGCTGGGGAGTTGGTATGAGTTGGTTAAGCTGGGTGCCTCCAAGACAACCAGCAGTTGCATATCATGTCTCATATATACGTATATATATATATATACAGTGTATATATATATATATGGATCACCATAGCTATATCCATGTGGATCACGCGATAAGCTCATAGCTTGTTTAATTGTATGTCTATGTAGTATGTACATACTAGTAGCATATTATATATACATATATATATACGTATGGATACACAATTAGATACGTACACCATCATCATTTACAGATAGACATTTCTCTGGGAAGTTCCCCCAGTTGCGAAATCGCACCAACTGCACCAACTCCCTGACGTTCGCCCTCAAGATTCGTTGAGTCCTGCCAAGTCAAAACGCACGTCGCAGCCGCGGTTTCTTTTTGCCGAGCAGCATGATCATCCCATGAAGAGATTAATGAGGTACCTGTTTTGCAGCAAAAAGAAACGGTTTGAGGAGGATATTTTAGGCATTGTTTTTGATTCAAAGAACTAGCAAACGTATCCAAACATGGGTCTTTTTCGAGTCAACAAATAAGATTAAACATGGTGATTTAGCCAACAAGAACTTGTTTTCACCAAGAAACATCAGAGGTTTGCTCCAATGGGGATTCGGCCAGCGAGCAATCCGGACATGGAGATTTCCTCTCGAAAATGGGGATGTTGATGTCACCAAAAGAAACGATGAAATGCGGACTTCGACACAGCTGATTTGACAGGGACTTACATAGGTGGGATTCTGTGGGATTCTGGTCTCGGAATGGTCGGATCCTGCCCTCGCAGGCGCAATTGCTGTCACTTTGCAGATGACTTCTGCAAACGCCAGAGACCCAGTGCCAGAACGAGCCGTTGACCGAAAGCCGTTTGGCACTGGTTCACCTTTTCCGGCGAAATGGGAAGTTTGTGGTATACCCCAATTGAAGACACACCCAAATTAGTGTGTAATACATTTATGATTAATTGTATATTATGTAATTATATATTATATAAATGTAATCATATATATATAATATATAAATAATGTCTTTTGCTACTACTTCTTAATTGAATATGACTGATTTTATAGTGTGAGTTCTCCCAAAGCTCCCAGTTTTCTGCTCCAACAGTGGAGGTCTGTCAGTTTCGCCCATTCCAAATTGGGCTCGGGAAGCCAAGGGCTGGGAGACTGCGCAAGCGCAGCAAGGGTTTTTCACCGTGCTTTCTAGTTGACACTATATATATATATATTATATATATATATTATATATATATCGACTTATTAAAAAAAACACCAAAAACCAGAGCCTGGTTTTTAAAGTTTTAGTGGAATTGCGATTTTCTTACGCCGACGATGATTCTGAAAGCAGTGTTGTTCTGCATTACTTCTCATGGTTCCACTTGCTCCTTGGGTCCGGCCTCCTGAAACCAACAGTTCGGTCTATTTGCCCCCAGAACTGGGGTGAACTAAACAGATCGCCATAGATCGCCACTAAATTGTGTGGTTAATCCATTGTTTCTTCATCCTTTTTGTTGGTTCAATCCACATCTCAAAGTCCCCCAATATCTCCAACTCCCATATCACTGTGGAATATTGTGGAGATGAAGTCACTTGACCTCTCACCATTTTCGCATCACTTTCATGTGAAAAGTCCATTGAAGTCCCCCCGATTTCGCCCTGAAAACCGCTCCTTGAAGCTCTGCTGAGGTGCATCGCTTGGCTCGCTTTGGCGCAGGGGTCGATGAGACCCTGCAGGTGGGGAGATCTTTCCGAGACTTAAAAACATGGATCATCAGCATATTTGAAGAACATGATACATGTAGATATACATGATATGTATATATATATATATACACAGTATATATGTTCTAAGACTCTAAGATGTTCTAAGTATATGTCCATTTATATATATATATATATATTGAGACTTTGCAGTTGTTCTTTTCCATGGGACTTATATATCCAACATGTATCCACTGTTTATTGAGTCTTGGTTAATATGCATTTTTTGGGGATATAGTGGAGTATACAGTGGGATATTAATGGCATATTAATGGGATACTCATGGGACATCAACAAGCAGCACATCTTTGTGTCTGAAAATGCAGTACACCCCCAGACGTGACCATTTTTGATGTGGATAATGATTGTTAACCAAAGGAAGGAACGGGGTGCCCTATTTTCAGACCTTTGGTGGAGGCAAAAAATTGGGATACATCGCTGGGCTCCTTCCCAGTGGCAGTGAAAGTCAGGAAATGCGCGTTCCTAGTACTTAGTCTTCAGGAAAGGGTCACAATATTATGGAAATATTCTGGCATGGATATACATGGAAATATCATGGGATTTATCATCATTCAATGGACGTATTATGAAAGGACATATTTTTGTAAATATCATGGGCATTGCTGACACTGCCAACCTCTGTTGATAGATAATGTTTCACAGGGGGTCATTTTCCGCTACCTGGTTGGGGATTATGATCTGACCAACCAGAATTTAGTGGAAAACATATAAGTATACAATACAGAGATTTATCATGGAAATACCAATGGCTATGGAAACCAATGGCTATTTATTTCAAGTGTTCTTAATGAATGGTTGTTATCCACGTAAACTCTATAGGCATATAAGGGACCCAATTTATCGGAAATAGGATAAATCTATATGAAGCTGACTTTCCATAGATATTTCCATTTCCAAACATTTTTCTGATGGACACATCGAATATTTCAGCGCTTCTAATCCCACCTTGACCATGGGGGTTTCGACAAATGTGGCTACCCCAAGCGAGCTTGGGATGGTTTAGAGTGGAAAATTCCAATCTAAAATGGATGATTTGGGGGTACCACCATAACTTAGGAAACCACCATATATAATAATGTATATATATATATATAGACATACACACAGAATGTCTCCTGAGAACGGAAATATCAACGAAATTCAAGGGATACAGAACTGTACCCAGACAACTTCTCTTCTACTGGGCGCCAAAAAACCGGAGCGCCGACAGCTTGCAGCCTCAATGTGTCGCCGAGCGGACGGAACGAAATCGATCGAAACCGTATCTGTCCCGCGTTGCGCGCGTTGCGGCACTGCTGACGACGGAAATGGCCACAACGGTCCTTGGGACGATTTCTGAGGGTTGCGCCTGCGCGCTTTCTAGATCCGGCGGAACCTCTGAAAAACATTGGGAGCTTTGTTCTGGAAACAGCATTGCTGCTGTTGCACAAAAGCCAAAGATTGCTGGAGCCACAAGAGCTTTTGCTTTGTGTGTTGGAGCTGACAGGATTGTAGCATGGGGCTGTGGTGGTGACAGCACTGCCGTCAAAGATAAACTCAGGAGCGTTCAGGAAATTCATCCCACGCACTCTGCTTTCGCTGCCATTTTGGGAGATGGATCTGTGGTGACATGGGGCAATCCCAACAGTGGTGGTGACAGCAGTGCAGTTCAAGATCAGCTACGGGCCCTTAAAGAGATTCATTGCAGCATTGCACAATGGTAGCTTTGGCTGCGATCTTGGCAAATGGAAGTGTGGTGACATGGCCCCGCTTTGACTGTGGTGACAGCACTGGAGTTCAAGATCAGCTCAGAAACGTTCAGCAGGTTGGTCTGACGTTACGCGCTTTTGCTGCGATCTTGGCAGGTGGGTCTGTGGTGACATGGGGCAGAGATTGGCCACTCAGCAGCAGCCTCTGAGGCCATTTCGGCAGACGGAGGTTTGGTGTCATAGGGCGCTTTGAATTTTGCTAGTGACAGCTCTGGTGTTCAGGAGCAGTTGAGCTACATGTAGGTGCGTGTCAGTGGACAAAGGGCTAGCACGCACTTGTGCAGTTGGGGTGATCATATCATACAACATGGTTTTTCACGATGGGACTGTGGGATTCTGGCCCCCTATAAGTTGGGATGTAGGATTTTTTGTATCGTGAAATATATCCACTTGGTTCACTGGAACTCCACACCCAAGTAATTCCAACCTGGCATGGGGGTGGACCAGATGAAACTTTCAACAAGCTGACTCCACAGATGGAAAGAAGCATGTCTCATGTTCTCCTTGTCCTCAACGTTGGCTCAAAAGATGCTGCCATGGTGGAAACAGCAAAGCTCAAGACATCATGGTTTGTTTCCTTACAATTCAGGACTCAGGACATCTGAAGGTTCGCTACTCGTATGCAAGTCACTGACAGGACTTCCAGAAACAAGTTGAGTTTGCAGCTGATGAACTGAACTATCCATCCTAAGTTTGATTCGGGACTTTTCACACACCAAAAATGGCGAAAACCAGCTGAGAGTTTCCACAGAGAGTTTGTGTCACCCACAGTCGTCGCCATGCCGGCGCCCATGGAAGATGGAGAAGCTGATCAGGTGTGGAGATCTGAGGGGTGCTTTGTTTTGGATGTCTATGTTTCTCATTGTAATCATTTCTTATTTTTGAATAAAGATGAATAAAGAACATTGGTGATAAAATCTGATAAAATTATGGTGCTCGGAGAAGATCCTGCTCGCTTAACCCATGTTGTGTTTTTTTTGGAGAGTTCGCTATGAGAAAATCGTACCGGCTTTGATGGCCTGGGGTGTCGATTTATCATCATCTCTCCATAAAATGGCCATGTCCGGGGTAAATCTCCTTCTCAGACAAGCCCTGACAATAAATACAATGTTGAGCTGGTTATAGCTGGTTATATAACTCTGCATCCTAATTCTAGCTCAATCATATCTTAATATATCTTAATTATGATTATTATATCCTAGTTAATCCATATTTACATGGAAAAATCTATCGCCACATTGGCTTGCTAAAATCCCCTAACAGGTTTCCAACCAATATTGGTCGCCACGTGAGGTGATCTCATCCTACGCCCAATGGCTAGTGAACTGCCTGTCTGAACATCGGGCACGGGAGGTGGGAATTCAAACATGGGATGTTTTCGTGGCCGTTTTCTTGGGAGACTTTGATGGGAGACTTAGATAATGGGATGATCTAACATGATATAACTATGATATAACTATGATATAACTATGATATAACTATGATATAACTATGATATAACTATGATATAAGATGGTATATAACATCATAGAACCAACAGGATGGTGTGGAGTTTCAAGATGATATGTTGCTGGCTGCCCTGAAATGAGGGAAATACCATGGAATTGCAGGGCAAACAGTTTTGCTTTGAAACCTCTGGATGGAATGGGGCACCCTGTGGACGAACCAGATCATGACAACATATATGAAAACTATTGAAAACTGAAAGCAGCCGGGTGACATCTAAACCGATTTTTGCTTTACAATTCATCCCCAGTTTTCTCTGAAAGCAGCTAAGATTTCCGCTGATGGATCGGTCCCCATTGGTTGATAGGAGGCAAGAATGAGGAATGACGCACAACCTGACACAATCGATGTTTAAGTCCTTATGGTTGATCCCCAAAAAAATATCTAGAACATTCGGACTGAAAAATATCAATTAACCATCAATCATATTCAATCATCAGAATTTTTCTATGGAGATGTCCGAATTTGCTCGCCTCAAATCATCCTTAAAATTATTTTTTGTGGCGATCCACAGGAAGTCTTGTCCAAGGAGATCACCGCGGTGCGAGAGGCGCTGAGTGAAAAAAAAACGTGAAGCTGCGCTTTAGATATTAATACTATAGATATACGATAGATATTATACTAAGCCAATATAGATATATAGAGATATATAGATATACTATATTATAAGTGAATATTATATTACTATATTATAAGTGAATATTATTCACTCTATAGTATATATATTCACCTGGAGATATACAAAGGGTCCATATACTGTGAATCACTAGCAAAATGGCAATCGCTGAAAATCGAGTCTATCCCCATATATCAATGTATTTGTTTGATACTAGAAGACCAGACATACACACTAGCTTCCTGCGTTTCTGAAATGTACCCGGGCTTACAACTGCAACACCTAGGGTTAGCTATGCTTGCAACCTGTTCCAACCTCCTTTGATGATTGGGTTTACCTTTTAATCGGACATTAAAAGAACTATGGCATTATGACAAGTCAAACACGTCGCGAAAGTGCATTGGAAACACTACACTGGATCATGATTAGGCGATGCAGGCAATTTTACCAACATCTACATTAAGATCACTCAACACTGTTTCAAGACCATACATACCAAACTGATTCACACTAAACTCATATCAAGCAAAACCACTACCACAATGTCAAGATTCATGTCCAAGAATTCCACACCTTCTTATTCCTGTTGTTGCAATCTTGTTATCCTTGGTGACTTTCCATTTTTGCAGATCACATCCTGCAGAAATCGCTTAAAGTCATCGCTGGATCCTTATAAATCACCATCCCCATGTTTGTTTATTCTTGTTTGAGAATCAACAATATTGGTGATTATCAAACATGCATGGTTCATTTATGTTCATTTACTATCCCCATGTTATCTATGAAAAGTATCCGTTTATCAACAGTCTCCCAATTTTTATTGGTTGATAAGTATAAGTCATTAAGTTAGATTATCCTTAATAGTTTCTTGGTTGATTTTCCATGACTACTGTTGGGTAGCAATTATTCACCTTTTTCTTTTACTGGTAACATTACACATCACACCTTTGTTGGTTGAATCAGCTATGTTTGCTGCTATGTTTTGCTGGTGACCTTGGTTCTTTCTTACATTTTCTGGCTGAAAAAACACCCGTTGTGGTGAAATCCGGTGATCCAAAAAAGCTCCAAAAAGCCAAAAAGGCAGCAGCTGTCGGTGCTACTGCCTTGGTGGAGTTGCGGGCAGCTGTGTGCCTGGGTCCAAAAGGTAACCCTGTACCATCAAAACTGCAACTGGGATGGAGCACTTTATATGTTCAGATCAGAAAAAAACACATCAACAGTCACAAAAACACACACACACATACATCAAATAGATCAAATAGATCATCTTTCTTTTATCATCTTAGGAGATCATCTTTAACAAAAAAAAGCACTGAAAAAATAGTACCCTCTGGTAATTTAAGCTATTGAAAATAGTTTCCCATTATAGCTATGTTAAATTAGTGAGTTATAGCTATTGAAAATCACCATTTTTCATGGGAAAACTCACTATTTCTATGGTCATCCATGGGATATCGATCCCCTCCGCCGTAGGCAGGACCAGCTGGAAAACGTGGCGCGGCAGCTGGGGCGCCTGGCGCAGGACCTGGAGGCCACCAAGGTGGAGCTGGCTGAGGTGCCTCTCCGGGACGTGGGAGCTTTTCATTGGAAAAAATGATGGGAAAATCTATGGAAAATATGGAACATCTATGGAAATCTACGGAAAATATGGAACATCTATGGGAAATCTATAGGATCTACTATAGGATATGGAATATGTATGGGATATGTGTGGGTTATGGGAAATCTATGGGATATCTATGGGATATCTGTGGGATATGGGTGGTAAAGTTGAACTTTAGCACTAGATTGGAAGTACAGGTAAATGAGTGCAATTGAAAACTGGCATCCAATAAACCCTACAAGCAGGTTGGAACGGAGGGTTTGGTCTGCACAGATTGTGGAGGATTCAGCGACAAAAGGGTTTAAGTGCCGAAAATTCCACAAATATTTACATAATATATTTACATATACATAATTATATTATATGCATATGGAAATTTGACCAAAAATTGTAAGCCATGGTACCCCAGGCAGTCATTTCATGTTGGAAATCCATGGGATTTCGCCCAGGTCGTCATCGAAAAGGAAGAAGATGAAGGCGAGCTGAAGCGAGAAGTGGACTCCCTGCGCAAGCTGCTTGAAACCCAGAAGGGCCTTCAACACACGCAGGACCGGGGGAGGCCCAGGGCCTGGTATGGCAAACCATGGGAATCATGGGAGTCCCCACAAAATGAAGGCTCTTGAATCGGAAATTCATGTTCACAGTATATATACATAATAACAACATATATATATATAATAAGAATAATCATATATATATATATACATATACATATAATATAATAAGAATATATATATACATAATATATTAATAATAACACTAATAATGACAATGATGATAATAACAACAATAATAACAATAATACGAACAATAATAATAACAATAATAATAACAATGATAATAACAATAATCACAATAATAATAATGATAATAATGATAATAATAATAATATATAATAATAATACTACTAATAATAACAACAATAATAATATATACAATTTGTATATATTATATATATAGTTATATATATAATATATATATATAAATGTATATAGATAAAATATTTGTATATACATATATGCAATGCTGGGAACATGTTTCACCAACCATTGCTTGTGGAGTTAATGAAGCATGGCGATGGGGTAAGAATGGGGATGCTATATTGCCAGATATGCTTGCCGGAGGGTAAAGCAATTGGGCCTTTGGATCTCAACTGTTTCTATTGTTTGCATCCCTTAAAGCCTCAAGGCATGGATTCCCCGACCAATGTCGGGGTAGATGGTATTAGAACATGTTCGAACCAGCCATCCCCCAAAAAATGGAATATCATCTCAAGATATCTCAAGACTCAAGCAGTTTCGATGTGTTCCCATGACATGTTCGATATGACGTCGCTCGGTCCATCCACTGGTCCAAAAGGAGACTCAGCTGCACGCTTTGGAGAAGAAACTCACCGAGGCTGGAAAGTTGGTCAAGTCCGTCGAGCAAACTCAATCTGGCGCTCAAGGAACCAGCAGAAAAAGGTTGGTTTTGACCAAGATCTGCAGAAAAAGATAGAAACATGCATGAACTACATCAAAATGATTCAAAAAGTCTGGCTGAGGATCTTGTTTTTTTGGGGTCATGTCTACCAAATTTGACCGAACCAGGCGTCAGAACGAGAGGTGGCCCTGAAACAAGAGTTGGAGGCCAAGGTCGTGGCCGCTGAAGATCGCGTCCTACAGAGCCTGGGAGATTGAACCATTTCGGGGCTGGAGGGATGTGAAGGGCTGAATTCTTTGAGTAAGTTGACCAATGAACGAAAAACTTGGTGGATGATTGATTGGGGGAGTTTTGGTGCAAGAATTGGTGGAGTTTGGGGATTTTTGGTGCCAAGATCAGTTGATTTTCTTGTAGGTTGGGAAGAGGAATTTGGGTGTCAAGGTGCCAACGTGTTTGCCGGAACCAAGGACCGAAAACGTTCAAAGCCACCTGACACAACGTCTTGAGGAGTGTGTCTTGTCGAAGCAAGCAGGAAAGGTCTTGATGTCGTCTGCCCCTGTTGCAGGGTTGGTTTTTTCAATGGAAAATCCCATCTTTTTCAGTGGATGATTCAGGGGTAGCCCCAGTTTAGGAAACCTCCCAGCCATGGAATCCCTACGTTTCGGAGCTAAGCTGAACTCAGCTGATGGCGCGCATTTCCGCCGCCGATTTCAGTGATTCCCTCATTCCAGGTGTGGTGGAGAGCCACATGATGAAACTCTTCGAAAAATTCGATATCTCCATGAAAACCCAGCTGGAGCAACTACGAGAGGCACAAGTCACTCACCTGCAGCTGGATACAGCTGGATGCAGCTGGAATCGCGATGAAGAAATTCCCGACTGAAGTGTCTCAAATGCTTGGTCAATGGTTGAATAAATAGTTCCCAAATAAATGTTTGATACATTGAATATAATTTCCCAAGTGTATAGATCTTGAAAAAAGTAGATGGTGATTTTTCATGTTAGTCACTTGTTATATCCTAGCCATAGCCGCGGCTTTTCTCCTCAGGTGGCCCTGCAAAGCCAGTTGCAAACTCAACACCGGGGCGCCATGTCCAAGGAGGAAGGCATACGTCGCGGCTCGGTCGAGATTCGTCCAAGTGGCAATTTAGAAAAAAGCAGGAAGACATGATTCACCCATTCATCATCCATGATTCCATCCATATTGATCCCACTTCCCATCAATTATTCCCATATGCTAGAAAAACATAGAAAAACATCTATATAACTATATAGTATATCATAATGTATATCATTATGGACTCATCATATCCTTTTTGGACCACAGGGATTTCCTCATCCTAGATCTATGGTCTCCGGCTGGTAAATCCCAGTCAGACTCCCATAGACTCCATGCCATGACTATTCTGTATCTCATGACATCCCATTAAAAACCTATAAAATCCCATGAAATCCCATGATCCCATCAGCATGGTCATTCAATATTCCATGGTCACCATCCATTCCAAACGTTGAAAAACCCAGGAATCGTGGAAGAATGCGACCGAAAACTCTTAGAACTCGCCAGTCGGATGACCATGGTCGAGGAATCCCATCGCCACGATGTCGAGCAGATCCGTAGCGAGATCCAAGGGATCTCGCAGGAGATATGCGGATGGGGATGGGGTGATGGAGAAAAAATATGTGTTATATTAACATACGCATGACATTAGAACACAGCACACGTATAGTAATATATATATATATATATATAAATACATACGTAATTCTATATAATCAGATAATATCAGATTATATGATACTTATAAGAACAAAAGGAAGAAGAAACATCCGAGCAACGTTTGCAATAGCTCAGGAGAAAGAGGCCTTGATGACGCCGAACCAAGGCTCTGTGAAGGCCGAGATCCAGTTTATGCCTACCCTTTGTGTATATACATATGATATAGGTATATTTCACATTATTTCACCATATCTACATTATATCATATATAATCCTATATAGTCATATATACATTATATTAAACAATCAAACAAATTATATAATCAACTATAATCATCTATAATCCTATAATTATCTATAATCCTATAATTATCATCATTGAGTCATATAAAATCACATATAATCCTATAATACTCTTGGTTGGTGGTTTGGAACATTTTTTTCCATATATTGGGAATGTCATAATCCCAACTGACGAACTCATATTTTTCAGAGGGGTTGAAACAACCAACCAGAATCCTAAATAACATCCTATATTTTCATGTGAAAAACTATCGCATCAGCGCCAGCATCGCCAGTTCTCCTCCTTGGACACCGAGAGTCTCCATGCCGGACGCAACGTTGCAGCGTGTCATTTAAACATGGCAAGAACTTTTGGATGTGACATATGTGAAATAGTGGCTTTGTGATACATGATACTAATGATACTAATGATACTACTAGTATTGACATATCTGTGAAATAGTTAAATAGTTGTAGGTCACTGTTTGCTATTCAAGCGAGGTTTTCTAAAGCTTGCGACATGATCACACCAAGCTGGTGTGACATTCGTGCTTGGTAATAGATCACCTAGATCACCAAGCACTGGAAAGGGATTGGGTCCAGAAATGCTGGGGTCAGTGATCGTTGTATCATGGATGATATTTGTGTGCAAACCCCTCAAGGAACACAGATTCTAAAAACTTCCAGAGGAAAGCAACCTTCCAACCCCCAGCTCAAGGCAAGGCCTGTCTTAGTTGGAGGGACTCCTTTTTTTTTTGGGAGCTTGGCGTAACCCCACCAACAACACTTTGATGAGCGGAGTTCCCATGAATAGTGCTTCAAGATTTTTTTCGGTTATGAAGAATTGTTGGCTTAATCAATCCTTTGTCACCAACAATATCATGACGCTTCAGAAATTGAGTTTCAAATCCTTGGAACATGTCCGAACAGAGCACAGTCTATGGTTTTTTGGGTTTATCATGGTAAAATCCACATTTTGATAAATGGGCTGGTAAACCCCAAAGCCATATTGAAATCCCTATTGAAATGGGATATTTACCATGGTAAAATCCACATTTTGATGATTAGATCCCTATTGAAATTGGGATTGTACTCCCCATTTCATGATTCTATTAAATTCTATTATCATATTCTATCCAAATATAGATGGACGTACCTGAATATCCAAGGTACTTAGTAGGGCGAGTCATCGCACAAGGTGGCCTCAAAATCGGCCTATTTCGGCTTTGGGAGCCGCTTTTGCGGCTTCTCATTAGTGATGTTGGTTGGTAAATATTGGAATAGACATTTGGCTACCATCAGACATGCTAAAAAGGTAGCTTCTGAGAGGGGTGTAGCAAAGATCTTACATATACTTACTGTGCATATATTTGCATATATTTTCATACAGTTGCACATATCTTCATACATTTTCACATATTTACATTTAATCTATTTACGTATATGATATATGTACTAAACATATCTACAAGCATATGAATAGAATACTTCCAGCAAAGTTATATCAGCAATATGTACCAATCAGCAAATACCCTTGGGTAAACTAACATAGACGTGGAACACCCATCTATGTAAACGTTTGACAGGAGGCTATATCCCCGAACAATAGAGTATCTGAGAAACTAAACATCCCACATATCATCACACATGCATAGAGTAGTTAGTTAATGTGAGTTATATCATATAATATCAATGTATGTTTTCATGTGAGTTATATCCCCACTTTCCTGGAATCTCCATGACCAAAATATCGAGGTCAAAGCAGATCCTCAGACGCCTGCGTCCATCTCCGTCCCCGTGGCTCCCGTCACGGCCCCCGCCACCAGCGGCAAGCACGGTGCCATGACGGCGCCGGTCACGGCGCCGCTGCCGGCGCCGGTGACGGCGTCGCTGCCCAGCCTAGGGACGCCGGTGGCATCCAATGTGCCACTGGGATGACATGGGGAAACTTACCCTCTGGTAATTTAACATAACTATGGAAAATCACCATTTTTAATGGGAAAATCCACTATAAATGGTGATTTTCAATAGCTATGTTAAATTACCGGAGGGTAGAGATGCGTGGAAAGCTGGGAAGTTTATGGATTTTCCATGGGGTTTTCCATGGATCTTCATCGATTTTCCATGGAATTTCATGGATATTGGGATGGATTTTTCATGGATTCTCCCATGTGGCCATATGGGATGTGTCTGAAAATGGGAGCCCAAGAAAAATGGCCTGAAATAAGAGAGAAGATGATGATCACCATTGATAAACCATGACACTTGGGGGTGCTCTATTACTATTGACAAACGCAGATTTTTGGGGATATGAACCAGTCATGTGGATTTCATATCTAGTATCTAGATGTATCTAGTACTAGTTGGTGATACTTTAAGTGGTTTCATCTCATTTACCCTGCGGTACTCGTACTTCAACATGGTGATTTTCCATAGCTATTTTTGAAAGAAACCAGCGGCCCGTGCTATGGACGATGAATATAGGCATGTGACGAATCTGTAGACATACATCAACTGATTGGTGGTTTCAAACATTTTTGGAATTTTCCATTTCATATGTGGGATGTCATCCAAACCCCATTGACGAACTCCATCATTTTTCAAGATGGTTATTGCACCACCAAGCAGTTTTTTATTGCTTAGTCAAGTCCGTCTTTTTTGCTGCTTAGATCACCACGTTGGTGAACTCCCGAGAATTTTGAGTGGTTAAACCATGTTAAACCGCAATGTTGATTGGCCAAGCCGATTTTTTTGCGATCCTGGAATGCCTATTTGGTTGGCGCAATCCCTCATTCTTGCTTCTCAGATTTTCGTAGATTACCACTTTGGTTGGTCCGATCACCATATTCGTTTGTTCAATGATCACAAGCTGTATTTTTCTTTTTTATATGTCTTGCTCAGCATGTTGGCGAAATCATCATTCAGATCATTCAGATCATCATACCCTCTGGTAATTTCACATAGCTATAGAAAATAGCACATAGAAATAGTGGATTTTCCCATGAAAAATGGTGGATCTTTCCATAGTTTTTTGTAAACGTTTACCAGGCCGGGTAACAATATTATACCTGATTAGTATGTTGACTAGTAAATACTGATTAGTATATGTACTTACTGATATTTACTGATTATATAGATCACCATATTTCACCATATTTCATATTGGATCATCATAAAATCACCAAATTATTGGTTGTTCAAATCATCAAATCACCAATTATTTATTCAGATCATCATAAAATCATCATTGGTTGTTCAACCTCCCTTTATTTTTCGTTGCAGATCACCTTAAGTCTCCAAGGCAGCCGGTGACCCTGGCCATGGGAACACCACAGAACATCGTGCATGGCGCCTACACGACCGACAGACGCATGGCGCAACGACAACCGGGGGATGGTTCGGTGGTTTTTCTGATTGTTGTAGGATTAACTATAGTTGTATCATGTTGTATCTGGTAAACGTTTACATAACTATGGAAATCAATGGAAATCACCATTTTTCATGGGAAAATTCACGATGTCTATGGTGATTTTCGATAGTTATGTTAAATTACCGGAGGGTAGTTGTATCTGGTGATGATATGAATTGTATATACACATTCCTCTATCATATATTGTTTGACACATGATTGATGTATATGGATAATTTCAGTGATTGATGTATTATGTGGACAATTCCAGTCATTGATGTATATATAATTATATATATCATATTATGTATATTAAATATGGATAATTCCACATAAAATCATGAAGGCCAAGACCTTTTTTGAAGTGAATTCAGCCGATGACCCAAGGTTGGCGCTTTTCCCCAGCACCACAGCCGGTTTGGGCTGTCAGTGGCACAGGCTGGGCGGTGTGTAAGACTCACAAGAAGATAATACCCTCTGGTAATTTAACGTAGCTATTGAAAATGGTGATTTATAGTGGATTTTCCCATTAAAAATGGTGATTTTACATATCTATGTTAGTTTACCAGAGGGTAAGACATGTTCCCCCAAGAGTTTTGAACATTTCGAACCTCGTTCCAATTTTGAAAACACCCCAAGATCGCACCAGACTAGCCCTGAGGTGTCCGACGCTTGTCCGTGTTGGGCACACCTACCACACACGGATGAGCACCACGACTCGTTTCTCGCGGGAAAGCAAAAAGACGAGTCGGATGGCAGCGGCGATGGCTGCTGAGATGGGGAAAGTTATTGGGATAAAAGGAGCAATGCACATTTTCCGATTGATGTGTGATTGATAGAAGGAGATGGCAGTTATAAAGTTAAATCATGTGAAATTAGTTTTCCATTTAGTAAGCGCCTGGGATTCCATTGATTCCATTGGTGCTGCAGGCCGTCTTCGGAGACCAAGGAGTTGTGTCCAGAAATGTCGGAGAACTTGTGGACGTGGCGAAGCTGGTGGCGTTGGTAGTGGCTGGTGCTACAAAAATGAAAGCATAAAATACAGTATAACCTCTTGTTATGTCAAAATAGCTATTGAAAATGGCTATTTATAGTGAGTTTTCCCATTAAAAATTGTGATTTACCATAGTTATGTTAGTTTACCAGAGGGTAACAATATTATACCTGATTAGTATGTTGACTGGTAAATACTGATTGTATATGTACTTACTGATATTTACTGATTATATATATATAGATTAAACATAAAATAGAGAGAAGTATACCTGGACAAACGCAACATCGAAGCGACACTCATGAAGAGACATTAGCACATCTTACCGCTTTTCTAAGCAGAGTCTTTTTTCTAATCGCATGGTTCAAACATCAGCTCATGTTCAACCGTTTGGCTCTTCTTTTGATCATTACCCTCTAGTAATTTAACATAGCTATTGAAAATGGCCATTTATAGTGGATTTTCCCATTAAAAATGGTGATTTTCCATTGCTATGTTAGTTTACCAGAGGGTATCAGCAATTGTGTTCCCCCAATCCACCCATCCTATGTTCATCCCAAAGCTCAAGACCAGCTTCCCATTTGGATCAAGTGGATGGGTACTTGAATGTTGTTATATACTATACACTTTTATGACAATTTATCGTATACATAATATAAGTTTATATGATATGTATATATATATTATATATATACAGGCCATTGTCTCCTAGTGTATCTATTGATCTCGTTATCTTTTTATCTCTCTATCTCTTTATATGTTTATCTATCTATCTGTCTGTCTGTCTGTCTGTCTATCTTATCTTATCCTATCGTATCTTATCTCATCTCATCTGATCTGATCGTATCCTATCTATCTATCTATCTGTCTGTCTGTCTATCTATCTATCTATCTCTCTC
>Ga0126342_10005247_pt1 | contig 22518 bp, 14 predicted proteins | sample Cyp1metagenome_FD_92528 | JGI IMG/M metagenome (GOLD analysis project Ga0126342, IMG submission 92528) | Coral microbial communities from Lord Howe Island, Old Settlement Bay, Australia - Cyphastrea 1 metagenome | ecosystem: Host-associated > Invertebrates > Cnidaria > Coral ...
CCTATATATAGGAGAGGTTGGTTGTTGTGAATCAAAGATGGCAGAGCGAATCCACTGATGGACCGAAAGGTGGTTGGAGTTGTGTTTTTTGGAGTGGTTACAATGGTTGCAGTGGTCACCTGGTCGGTCACCTCACAACTGCTGGATGTAGTGTGGTGTAGTGCAGCTGTAGTTGTAGTTGTAGTTTAGTTGTTGTTGTGGTGTAGCGAAATTAGTGTAGTGTAGTTGCAGTTGCATTTGTGTTGATGTAATGAGTGTAATGTAATGTAGGATAGCGTAGTGTAGGGTGGTCTAGTGTAGTGTAGTGTAAACTAGCGTAGTTGTAGTTGTAGCTGTACTTGTAGTTGGTGTAGCGTAGTGTGGCGCGGTGTGGTGTAGTGTAATTAGTGTAAAGTAGTGGTAGTGGGAATTGCAGCTGTAGTTTGTAGTTGTAGTTAGTGTAGTGTAATGTAATTAGTGTAGTGTAGTTGTAGTTGTATTTCAGTGTAGCGAGACTACTTTTCGACCCTCCGGAGCCACAAACCATTCGAAAAACACCATGCTTCGCGACTTTGTTACCTTTTCGCGCACCTGCGCCTTCTTTCTTCTCACTCTTTCTCTTTTCTGATCTTCTCTCTTCTGCTCTTCTCTTCTCTGACTCTTCCCACCTCTGCTTTTCCATCTGTCCATATTGTCGGAAGTTTGACTTCTAAACTTCCTTCGACAAATGGTGAAAATTCATGGGGATCCATGGGGAAAACCCGCAGAAAGTAGCTGGACGTCCCCAAATGCTCGAAAAGGTTTGTGACAGAGATTCTGGACGAGTTTGGTGAGGTTAAGAAGGGAACCATTCTAATTTTGGATATTTTTGGGCGTAGAGGCGTAGAAGCTTGACACACGCACACACACACACACCCATGTGAGTAGTACGTACAATTTAGAAGCAACAGCGGGAATTTCACCAACGAAGAAAAAGACACAGTGATTACTTGCTGCTATGGTCCGAGGCAAAGTTCAGGAAACCCATGATTTTTGGTGGTATACGTTGTGGTTTCCTGCAGATTTTCCCTTCAGCCAATCTATTCAAATGATCAAGATCGGCAAAGTCCCTGGCTGTGCCCACTCTTGGCACAAGTCCGGTTCTGGGAAGCCCTGTTTGGCTTGTTGGACAGGTGAATCTGTTGCGCTATAGCAATATGAAAGTAATATATTAATATGTTATGATTATATATATATGCATATATATAATATGAATAGAATATGAAATTATATATATATATATATAATGATAGATTATATGATATTTAGTATGATATATTATTTGATATTTAATATGATATATTATTTGATTTTGTATGATTTATTATATGATAGATTTTATTATATATAATATGATATTTTATATGATATGTGTATGTGTCATAATATGATATATTATATGTTTTTCACAATATGATATTTGATATGTTAAAGTTATATAATTTGATATATATATATATATACATATTGATTTAAAACTATACATTATAACCACATCATTGCCACATCATTTGTTTTCAGTGTATCTAAGAGTAACCCTGCCATGTCCGGAGAGCACGTCAGCCGCAATGAGAGGTGCCATTGCATGGCCGGTTATTTGCCCAATGGCTGCATCACCTTTATCCCCAGGAGCCTCGGCGTGTGCCAGGTTGAGCTGGGCACAAATTTTGAAAGGATACCCTCTGATAATTATTCGCAGTTTGTTCTGGAAAAAACAATTTATAATATATATATATATATGTGTGTGTGCGTATGTATTTACAGATATTGTATCAACTAAATCATTGAACTCAATGGCCATGGCCTTGGCTTCCATATATAGCAAACTGTCAAATTACCAGAGGCCCTTTTTTTAGCTATGGAACATGGCCCATTTAGCTCGATGATTTACGGACGAAAAATTAAGAGAGGGTAACAAGTGGAGATGGGACCACTGAGAAGTTGGAGTTTTGGGCAGGGGTTCACACGGACGAAGACATCATTGTTTGTTCATATTTGGACAAACCCTATATCGGAGAGTATCAAATATCACTTGTATGTGCACATGAGTGCACAATAGTGCACATGAATATGTATAAAATTGTATAAATATACACACTGTATATACATATATATATACATATAAACATTTATATTACGCACTGTATACACAGACATGTACATGTATTGATTTACATTCTATTCAGCAAATGAAACAACCCATTATTTGTTCAAGTCCACAAAGCAGCCGTTGACCCATTGCTTCCACCAAGGAATGCCCCTTCCCTCACATGTCAGGCAGGGAGCCAACGATGTGACGATGGGCCGACGATGACTTCATGGTTTTGTCAAACTACCGCTTGTCTAGATACCGGTCAGGGTGAAAAATGTAATCCAATGAGAACACGCAATGTTCACTACTTATTGGCCAGTGGAAAAGAAAGCGCACGGGCAACCATTTTTCTAAGCAGATGAAGATTGTTGCTGTATGCACATGGCCAAGAGCCAAGAGGAACAAATAATGTCCGTAATAGTAAGGTGATGCTGGATGGTTTGTAATGGAAAATCTTTTAAAAACATGGATGTTTTGGGGGTACCGCCGGATTTGGGAAACAATTATCCTTAAATGGGAACCTTGAGGAAAGTCCATGGACTCTTGAAACATACAGGCTTTGTGCCAATTTCTCCTTGCATGATTTCCGGAATCAAGGAATTTCGAAAAAGAGCACCACTGATCAGCGCAGCAGCTCTTGTATGGATCCTACGCCATCCATAATTGTGGCAGACTATAATCTATACAGTGTAGATTCATTGATACTCGTTGAGACTTGAACCCACAAACGAGATTAGAGCCTAACCTCGGATGACTCTTTGATGAATCCCATAGTGTTCACTTGGTGAACCTTGGCTCGAATTCTTTAGTGGTATCTGATTGGCATAACTACCCTCCATGGCCAAAGTCACCCATCCTCAGGAAAGCCGCCAACTTCGAAGAGGGTCTTTGCTCCAACATGTGGACCATGGAGGAGGAGCTCACCACCAGGGTGTACGTTGAGCCGTTGAGTCCGTTGAGCCGTACGTGCTACCCTCCGGGAATCAAACATGGCAATGAAAAGTCCCATGGAGATGAAGCCTTTAATGGGAAAATCATCTATAAATGGGGAATTTTCCGTTGCAATATTTGATTACGAGATGGTAATCGCTTTCTTAAGCATGTTTAAGACAAAGGGCTTGTGAGTCAAATAATACAGTAGCTATGGCTATGATCGATAAGGAAAAAACAACTGACCTGCAGTTGGTGCTAGGAGTTCAATCCCTCCTTAGATCCGCAGATGTCCCTGGCCGCCCTGGCGGAAATCCCAAGCGATTTGGATGATCCCGGCTGGGGAATCATCCGGGAAAATCTGAGCTACTGTAGCTATGAATATGGGGTGCTTCAATCTATGGTGAATCCCAGGTGTTTCTCCCTGAATAGTCCCAGTTGAGTGATCATTTGTCGGATGAAAGACCAACTGTATATACAAACCACTGATAATATCTCTGGTAACCTCTATATTCCTAACCCCTTTGTGAGATTCCTCACCAGCTTACGGAATATTCTGAAACAATCCCAGGCACCCTTAATTCATCACAGCCATAGATTTTTCCCATTTGATCCCATTTGTAGGTATTTGTAGATGATTTACCATCTACGTGAAGTAGGATAGGGTAAATATCATGCAGGTTCAACCCCCAAAAACACGACTTCGGTAGAAGGTAGATGGTTAGCAAGTTCCCATAAGTTGCTATTATATGCTACTATATTGGTTGTTCCCCACTGATATGCTAATAAGTTCATTAAGTTCCAATTTTTGGTGATTGGTTGATGGTTTGTTGTTGTCCCAGCAAGGGGGTCACCTGACGAGTGTGTCCATGGCGCGTTAGAGGCTAAATAGCTCATGTTCGTCATATCCCAGATATATTCTTTATCCCATGAATATGCCACGATCTTAATAACTATTAATTATCCCATTAATTCATACTCCAATATAATCCATGAAATACTCCATACATATTCCATACCTTTAATTCATGTACCAATTATATTCTGTTAATTATATTCCATAAAAAACATATCCTGAAACGTCAGTATTCTTAAAATATCCCAATTCGATCCATGGAACTATCCCATGAAATATCACAATATATATATATATATATTCCATTGAAATATTTCATAAAATATCCCACGACTATCTCAGACTCCAGGAGTTGGTGGATCCCCTCTCTTCACACGCTGACACCGCGCCGGAGCACCGCGCCACGCGGGGCGCGCTGCGTGGCCTTGCGCTGGCAATGGCGGTGGGGTCACTGGCGGTGACCCTGGGGAAGTTGATGATGACTCTCAGGTGCCGGTGAAACCTGGGGAAATCTCATGGGATTTGGGATTTAAATGGATTTAAATGGGATTTATTAGGATTTAGGATTCAGATATTGCTAAACAATGCTAAACAAATATGAACACATAGGGATTTAATGTTGAAAGATTTGACCTGTCCCAACAGGGAGGGAAGCAGCAAAGACATGAGGATTTAGGGAGTGGAAATGGAAGTGATGATTTCTCAATGAAAAAATGATAAACACATAGATTTTCGGGATAGTGTTTTGGTTATATCATGTTTTTTAATGATCTATAGATATTCTAGGTTTTCTATTAAGAGAAATGTTCTAGGAAACCTTTGATCAAATAGAGCAATATGTGTGCCTGAAACCAATTCTGAAGCCCAAATGGTTGGGTGATGATCCCGCAACAACTTACATGTCCGAGGGATGTTCAACTGCCAACAAAAGGACTATATACTGTATGAGATATATTTTGCATTATTTGCTGTGATTGGAGAGGATTTTTTTCCCTGCAATCACACAGACATGATACATGTAGCTGCGCATAGTACTGGTATTACATCGAACTGAGCTGCACGTTCGAATATGTGTGTACTGTGTACTGCACAGAGATGTTTCGATGCAAATTTGTAGCGTCATAACGTGTTCGACTCCGCCCCCCTCCAGGCCGGAGTGAAAATCCTCGACACCAAAGGTGTATAGTGTGTGAGGATCACCAATCCATGGCGAAGTTCGGGAAAAGCTGCGGGAAAAGTCTAGAGACTCTACTGGTGTTGGGAAGTTGAATGTTTCTCTGACATAGCATCCTCATCCTCATCATCATCATCATCATCATCATCATTATCACCATCTTTATCATCTTTATCATCGTTATCATCGTTATCATCATCATCATCACCATCATTATCACCATCATTATCACCATCTTTATCATCGTTATCATCATCATCATCATCCTCATCATCATCATCATCATCATCATCATTATCACCATCTTTATCATCTTTATCATCGTTATCATCGTTATCATCATCATCATCATCATCATCACCATCATTATCACCATCACTATCACCATCTTTATCATCGTTATCATCATCATCATCATCATCATCACCATTATCACCATCTTTATCATCTTTATCATCGTTATCATCATCATCATCATCATCACCATCGTCATCGTCATCATCATCATCACCAGACTGTGTAAGGAACAGACTCGACAAACATGAAGTAGCACGTGTACGATGTGATCATATCCCAAAGTGGGCCATCAGCCACAATGTACCACAGTTCTCCCATGTCCCAAATTCGGACCTCTTGTGACGGATTGGTCGTTATAGGCGTTCATGATTTAGCCTGGGATCGAAGATACGCCCAAATCATTTGGATGCATTTCGGAGTTCAGCGAAATGTATATTTTCACTTTTTCATGTTGGTTGTTTATTATGCATGATCAATTATATATATCTCAATGAAATCCCCTAAATCAGTACACCATTTGCTGGTTTTTCTTGATTGTTTCATGCTCATGCGTCTTGGACTTTACGCAGGTTTCCATCTTATGCTGATTACATAAACCACCATACTATGGGTTTGGGTCATCCTTTTGTAGACCGGAAAATGTGGTATGCCCCAAAAAGATGGATTTGCAAATACCAGTGAATAGTTCACCACACCCCTATATTTAAGATTAACAAAAACCAATGGTTTGCGGTAGATTTTCTCTTGAAATCCCTCCTGTAATCCACATGCATACTGGTGGTGAAATCCCCACAAGAAGGACCCCCAGTTGTAACATGTTATATGTTGGTTTATGTTTCCAACGAAAACTATAGAGTAGGTATGTCGTATATATGTCGTATATATGTCGTATATATATATATAGTTGTGTATAATCTTCTAGGCGGTGGCTGATGAGCCCAAAACGAAAACTATGTATATATGCAGGCATATATTATATATATGACACATTTCATTAAACATGAAATAAAGATAGAACAATCATCGCAGGCGGATGCTGTCCGGAGCCGCAGATGGTGAGCTGTGCCTCTGGTCCATGACCTCGGACGTGCCCGAGGCGCGGCCCTTACCGGTCATACAAAAAACTATTGAACATGGCCATAGAGATCGTTGATGTTTACGATGTAAAAATGGTGATTTTTGTTCAGTTCGCTCTGTAAAAGTTTACCAGAGGTTATACTAGTTATAACCGATATAACCGGAATTATAAATCCTGTAACTGAGGTTATATATATATATAATATATACATATCATGGACTGGACCCATTTATAAGTGTGAATGGCCATAACCGAAGGGCTGAAGAAAAGCTGGGGAAAACTGAGAAACAGCTGATGAAAACTGATAAAAACAAATGAACTGATGAAACAAGTATATATCGAAAAATTAATGAACACTGATTAAAGAAAAAAAACTGATGAACAAGCCCAAGAGAAATGATGAAGCCATCGATGAAGTCATCAAAAAACTGATTTATATTGATGCCACCTTAGTTTGGCATTAAGATTGGATGATTTGGATGTGTTTGGTTATTTTTATCCACTAAAGATGATCCATGTGGTATGTGCTTTCTCCCCTAAAGGTGCTCACCCTGCTGCTGGTATAGTGGCCACTTTTTCACATTACTTACCATACCAGTGTTTACCTACAAAAATCGACTGCGAAACCATGAGTCACCATGACCATTTATATGTATATATATATATATACATATGTACATTTATAACAATGTTAGGATAAGATGGCGCGGGTCGCTATAACTCAGCCATATGTACTTGTATATGAATATTATATATATATACACACCACTATACCACTATAAGTTCATTAGTATTCCATGCATGTCTCATTGTATCCAGATCTATTTCCATAATATCTCCATTTAAATCACCAGGTTTTGTGGGCTCGGTGTTGGTTCGCATCTCTTACAGAGCCAGGTTTCAATGCTGGAGCACCAGAAAGCTGTGCAGGAAGCTCAGCGACCGGATATGTCCGGCAAGTGATGTGCCAAGGGTGGTCATATGGTGGATTGGAGCAACAAAAAAATGGTGGTAGAATGAGAATATCATCGGGATATTCTGGGAACACATGATTTCCCTCCGGGATAATACAGAAAAAGCACATAGAATCAACTAATCAGCATGGATTTCAATGTGTTTACCCTCCGGTGTCATCAAACATGGCCGGCCGGTGACCAGCAATGGAGGTTGATAGCCGGGAGAAACATCGTACTACATGGGAAATGTTCCATTGCTATGTTTTGATTGTCAGAGGGTACCCACATTATTGGGGATTATTGAGGGGTGGACGGTGGTCATGTGATGTAATTGCAAGTGGGAAATATACCAAATACTATTTAGACTATTTTATTGGGAACGATAGTGGCCACAACATCTCAAAGCTATTAAAAACTATTAAACGGGGGTATAACCAGCTATAATTTAAGATAATGTTATATCTATCACGTTCCGTGACTGTCAAAAATCGGCAGAACAACATATATATATAAACATGTCACGTGTGTGTGTGTTTGTGTGTCTCTGAAAATTGGTTTTACCACCTAACAACAATTTTAGAAAACATGATGATCATCACCTATCTTTAGACAAACGCAAACGCTTGACATGGGTTTCTTTGTTGTCCCAAAAAATGAGGTGTCAAGTTTGTACATAATATGCATATACATATATATAATTTATAATGTGGTATATATGATGAACAGTATGAATTCGAATGGAACTGGGGGTACTGGTACCCCATTCTCTTGCGAATACTGTGAGAAATCAGTGGATTTTAGGGTTGCCCAGTGTTTGGACAGAGTTTTTTTTTCAGAAAAAATGATGATTTTGATATCCACGTATGACCCGTAGCCATCTATTTATCATGGGTGTTTCGTGGTTCCTCGTACATGATGACGATGATGCCCTAACCCCTTCATTCTGCCTTTTTTCTCACGAATCACAGGATGGGCTTCTGAGTGGGAATTAATGCCGTGCTTGATTCTGTCCACTGTTTGGTTCATATATGCTCATTCTTAATATGTAGTGACCTCACTGACCAACCTCACCAGCGATGTATTTATTATTATATATATATTATTATAGTAATGCTTATATATATATTATAGTATATATTTTATGATTTACATTATATATATATATATATATATCAATATTTATTATAATGTTATTATACATTACATTGTTGTTTTTTAATTAAGATAACAAAACGAATATTGTATATTGTATATTATATATATACATAATGATATATAATATACTGTTGATATATATATATATATATTTCATGCACATTAGATTATAAGATTAGACACATGTTTATATCTATTTTTATATATATATATATATATATTTATAATATATATATAGGTATACTCGTGGGTCTGTGAAAGTCCACTGGGTTGTTATGAGTTTCTATCTTCGTGTATCCTCCCATTTCCGGGCCTTCCCAAATGATATATATTCTATTTAGATAATGTTTTATTCACCACCATAGGATGTTTGCTTTGATAGATATCCAATGCTTCATTTCCACTCGCACGAAGGTGTTCCGTGTCCGTGGACTGGAAGAGTCAAACTGCCCTGAGTGCGGGGCACGACCAGCTGATTCGGCCTGCCTGGCACAGTTTTGTTCAGGTCCATTTGCAGGATCATCGAAAAAAACTCACAGATGGAGAGGAACTGCATAGGAAACGCACAATACTTTTGGTTGGTGGTACCAAACACAAAAACATGTTTTTCCCCTGATAACATGTGACTATTGTATACTATTGTGACAGTGGATGAGTAGAATCTTTAGCTGACTGATGCAGCATCTTTCTAATTGCTGTCACCTACAAAACGAGAAGAACGTGATTCACTGTACCACTTTTAGCTAGAAACATAGAACAGTAAATTATCATTCTCATTCACTATCTACGTGTAGTAGGATCTTACTTTCCCTTTTTTTGGGGGACCACCATCCCCAGAAACTCAGTGCTTCATCATCATGGTTCCATTAAAAATGGCAACTTACTGGGTAACTATATGTAACTATACCCTATTCTCAGACAAACCCTATATGTATATTTATATACTTCTATATCTAGATACATACATAGTATATATATATATATATAATATACATACATACATTATATATATACTGCTGTTATATACTCCTATAGTTTGGTTGTATTAACCCTTATCCATGTCTAGGACATTGAAAAGTTCCAGACGGAAGTATCCCCACTCTTTAGTTCCGTTCCCGCCAGGGTGTGGGATCTCGAGACGCAGCAATGCACCTGCCGCATGGAGGGGCACACTGGACCAGTCAAGGGCTCACCGGGGACTGGAACTGAGGGGTTTCCTAAAATGGGGGTACCCCTAAATCATCCATTTTCAATAGGATTTTCCCTTAGAAACCATCCATTTGGGGGGACCCCCATTCCTGGAAACCCTCATATGGTGATTGGATTGGGGTGACTAGCCCATGATCAAAACTGTTCAGCTTGGCGAATTGTTATACTTTGCTTAGTACAAAGGCAAAAAACAGATGGGGGCAGATAGGGAAGTAGTAGTATGGTCGCAGGTTACCCTAGGAGTCGACTAATTGAAGAGAACTTTCAAGAAATCACACGCGGAGACATTTCAGTCCCATTAATGAGGGGGGGCAAAGGTGAGTTTAAGAAATCGCACTAAGTGAAACTTAAGGTGAATTTGTTCATTCTCAGACATCGCTTCACCTCTCAAGGCATCATCACACCGACACCACTGTGTGTGTCTTTACGTGTGAATGTACTGCGCAGTTTGCACATCTCAAACGGCAAAGGGCATTGGCGTGGGCACGGGTCTTGAATTGTGACCATGCCCAATCGGATCTATAGTGATCTATAGTTGGTGTATGTTGGTGTCCTGCGTGTGTGCCAAGAAAGCTGCTCTAGAGTGTAGAGTCTATCTCAGTCGTCAGTCATTCAATCTTTCAATGTCTTTCAATGTCTTTCAAACCCTCACCTTGTCTCATCCTGTCTCCCTTGGAGCCTTCGCCATCTCTGCTAGGTTTGGTGTGCCAGCATCGATCCAGAATGTGGGCAGAAGGCAGATCCGCCGTTGGGGCTGCTCACTCATATATCATATACATATAATTACATATATATATATATATACACATAAGTTTAATTATGTATGTATATATATATATATACATGGATTATATGGGTTACAAATTATAAAGCACTTACTAAGTGGTATGCACATCCAAGTATGTGGTCGATAGTCCGTCGTGTCTTCTTGGTGAAGTGATTAGATTAGTTGATCAACAGAGGGGAATCCCCTATTGAGCACCCAAAGGGCATATTATATAATTTTACATGACACCAGACCAGCCCCGTTCTTTTTCCAACAAAGAGGACATCATTTGGTTGGGAAAAGGCATCCCACAAAAATATCATTTCAGAAACCTTCATGTTTCAATTTGACAATTCCCGGCGGTTGTCAGTTGGTTAATGGTTACATCATGTTACCCTCCTGGTAAACTTTCACATAACTGATGGGAAAGATCCACCATTTTCAATGGGAAAATCCACTATAAATCATGGAAAATCATGGGAAAATCCACTATAAATGGCCATTTTCCATAGCAAACTGTTGACATCACCAGGCCGGGTACATCCCCATGGCCCATGTTGGCCCATCAGGCTGTCACCGGCTCATCAGATCGCCACCTCATGGTGTGGGATCTCCGAACAAAGTCCTGCGTGAGGACCGGTACCAAACACTGGTGCGTTTTACGTAGGGAATGGATGGGAATGGATGGGTTGCTGGGGGTTGCTGGGATTATTATGGGATGATGAAATTGATAGTTAGCCAGTGGATATTTGTGGATCATTCCCGAAAATTCCCTGCGAAATAAGCACCAGTAAGTTTTTAAGCCCGAGTTATACAAGTTCCAAAGTGTTTGGATTGAATGGGGTGATCATTCCATATACCATTCCATCCATTGGGATTATTGGGATTAGAATTGACTGGTGGTAAAGGGCCATAACTGCATGCACTGGTCTTCCGTGATTGTCCTTGTTGGAAGCATCGCGGAAACATATTGATGGTCCCTTCGTGGGATTGCCCCATGGTATGTTATGCGACCCATTGTCAGTCAGTAGTCATATATATATATATATATATATTCTGTATTATGTATAAATGATTGTGAATTATAATCTCATATATATATATAATATACTGGTATGTATATAAACATGTTATGTATATATATATACATACAGGGCATCATGATATCATTTCTCCAGTTCTTGCTGTGTTGAACCCAGCCTGTTTGTGTTTGGACAATCAATCATCTGATGTAAATCTGATTTTACCTCATAGATTTTGAATTATTTTGAAATATATGGAACACATTCCGAACATTTGATCCCATGCCATTTTACACCCCGGGGCGTTTTCGTCAGGGCCATGCTCCAACACAATCGTCAAGTTGTCGACCTGCGAGTAGATTGGTCCACGTGGGCCCTGACACGTTTGACCCCCAAATGGGGGGTACCCCTAAATCATCTATTATTAAGAAGATTTTCCATAAACTATCCATGTTAATCCATTTTGGGATCCCCCCTTTGTGACTATTTATGGAACCCCCCACATGACTTTGATTTTCAACCCTAGACTCTAGACACGGGATGACAATCCCAAGTGACGATCATATTCTTTAGGGGATCAAGCACCAAGCAGAGGAATTGTGGTTCTGGCATGGCATGGTCATGAACCTTTGCAATCCTTTGCAATCCACAATGAAAATTGGAGAGAAAATTGCACAGGGCCAGGGATGACCTTGCAGATCTTGCAGGTTTTTTGTGGTTCGGTTCAAGCTCGTCAGTCGACTTGAGCTGATTGGTGACTATACAAAAAATACATTGTGTTCACAAGTGTGCAGTGTGTAAAAGACATCACAGACCTAAGATTATGGTCCATTGCAAATTGATGGCTTTCATAATTGTGGCTCTCTCGAGCACGGCTGACTGCATATGATGACAAGACTAAAGTGATGCTGACTGAAAGAAAGACATTTTGCAGGCACGACAGCTGTCTACAGCTGTCTCTTTCAATGCATTTCAATGCAAAGGATAGATTGGAGGAAAAAAATATCAAACAATGCAGTAAATCCGTTTTTACTATATCAAATCTAGCAGGGGTTTCCTTTAAATGCTCCCATCAACTCTGGGATCAGTTCATTCACTTTTGCTGATTCACAGCCCAAAGGGCTGTGGTCAAGGGCCGTCAATGGAACGTTGCCCTACACCTCTGCCCACACCAGTGCTGGATGCCAAACAATTGGCTCGCTTGCTGAGTGTCATTGAGGAAGAGGCACGATGGTGCGAGAATTGGAAGCCAAGGGGTCGAGGTTTGTGTGCTGTCCACTTGGGCTGTCTTTATCTAATCATCAGATTGTGATCATGCGATTTGAAGGTGTTCCCAATGATATTCTACGGTTTCTGTCACATATTTGCACAGGTTTGAGATACTGGACACGTAACACATGCACAACCAACTGAATGTGCAGGTTATTGCAGCTTGCTGAATGCATTTAACTTTAACGCATCGATTTTCTTTTCCTCTCTGACATCGCTATTTCTGATAGCTGGGTGGTGTTTCACACCAGCCAAACATGGCCGCAGCGCAGGTGCTGCCCAAGACTGCGCAAGGGGTGAAGGAGGGCAACAAGGTCTTTGGTGCTGCCGTGCTCCGCCCCTCGGCGCCCCGGTGCAGTGTAGAGATTTAGAGCGATATGGGCTAAGATCACCTGAACTATGCTGAACAAATGCATTCAAATATCAGATAATACAACCAAATCTTGGTACCAAACTAATTGAGACTTTTGAATCCATTTTGGTGGGTGGTACGCTGAAAACGGAACAAAATATGTGATCAATGCTAAGAATGACACAAATCTAGAACTTGAGTTCTTATGATGGGGGCCTAATGCTCAGCCTCCTGTCCTTTGATGGTCTGGAGTTGAGATGGTGTGCATTCTATCAACGTGTATGTACCTGCACAATCCATCACAATCCTATATCTATATATATATATACAGATGGCAAATTCCGATATGGTGCAGTTGGTTTTGTGTGTGTGGTGCATCAGCTTAGCGGATTGGGCGGCAGTATTTTTCTGAACGTCATAAGTTCTTCGTGGCTTTGAGGTGATGTGGAGGGGTACCCCACGGTCATTGCTGAGACCAATCACGAGATGTTATGCCCTTTGTGAGCCCTGAAGGTCGAGACATTGGCAAGTTGTCTCCTTGTTTAAGTTTGACCTAGTGCAATTATACCATATTATAGTTATTATATATTTCCTAGATCTAGATACATAATGATATATACAATATGATACAGATATATGCTTGAAATCATTTAGCCGGATATTTTCCCCTCTCCAGGTACCATGGGGAGGTCTACACCATCAAGCAACTGAGTGAGCTTCCAGCAGATCAACGGCCCAACCCCGAGGACGTCGCGGTCTGGCGGTCTGGATCTGCTGATAAAATCACAATTTGTTGCGGGTTTCAATCCACTGTATTGTTCATGTTTGTGTGCAAGGTGGCTGATTTGAATCTGAGGTGTTCTAATCAACCAACTTGATTTTTTCATGAGGTCACAATTGACAGGAAACGATTGAAATTGATGTAGAAACATGAGCCTTTTCTTTTGGAGTCTCCCTTGATACATTTCCGGGAATCGCTTGGTGTAACACATCAATGAGCGACCCAGGCCGTTGGCATCCGTTGGCCCCCAAGCCTCGGCTAGGAGTGCCTGTTTTTGAGCACCCACGAGCCGTGTTGCATGTGTGTTTCCGCCATCGTTTGGGCTGGATACAAGAAGCATCTTGGCACTTGGCACACGGCCCGGTGGTGTCCTAAAGCTGGGGGGCTTGAAATCCAAACATTGATGAATTTTGAGATAACTGGGGAAAACCAATGGCTCGGAGTACTCTAAATTCGGAAACCAACATGTTCCTGCGGTTTATTGTCATGCTGCTCATGATGGGACAGTCATATCAATTGTACGTATATTATGTGTATATATATATGTTTAAATCACTAATATTGAATCATTTCAATTTCGGGTCAATTATTTCAACCATCAAAGCCCACCATGTCTAAGGAGGCCTCTAGCCGTATGGCTCTCATAGTATAGTCATTGGCCAATGGGGCTCTCATAGACGAGGAGAAATCCAGCCCTTTTCGCTGCCATTCGCCCGTTCCAAGGATTGTCTATTTGTTTCCCTATGAATCCACCAGGGATCAAGGCATCCCCCATGACCTGCAGATCATGCACGAGCTTTGGGCCGTGGAGCGGTACCAGGCAGTACCCGGCCGTACCTGGCCGAATTTTTTTCTCGTGGTGAAAATATCGTCATTTTGGGACATCAAATGACATCAATATTTGGACACAAATAGCTAAACAATATGGTACTGTCAATACTAAACATGACTAGACTTCCGTGGGTCCAATGGTACCCTGTGTGTTTCCCATGAAGAAAAATGATGGAGCGAGATGCAGCAACTAAGCCCTGGATCGCTGGAATCATCTCTAGTTGGCTTTTCTCCTCCATGTTTTGTTGTTTCCCCGATAGAAAAATGTTAGCGCAAATCCAGAATGCCATGTTTGAATTTGTTTATTCTTTTGTTTCTTGTTGTGCAGCCCTGCATATATCGCAAACGTTTGACAATTCTGAATCAAGACAGATGTTGGCAGTACAGAAATTGCGACGATCATCGGGCAGCGGTTCATTGCTTGAGTTGAGATCTCTATCAGGTCAAAGAGCCCAATAATCTGCCAATCTGCCAGAAATCCTGAGTGTTGTACTTGTAAGTATAGCTGACATCCCAACTCAGCTTGGTGGTATCATTGTTTGTTTTCCAATGTAAACCAAGGCGGTGAGTGGTTTTGAATATGTGTGTGTTGTTTCTGTTCCTCCAAAAGTGAGGAATATACCATACCAGTAAGTATGTGCAGTTACGTGAAACTTCACCCTTGGCCCAGCGCCACAGCCTGCGCAGGTTCGCAACAAGTTCTGCTCTTCTGCTGGCATTCCAGAATCCCGGTTATGATGCAGAAATATGAGTACCATCTTGTGAGATAGTAGGAGAGGACAAACGGGATGTGCCAATATGTAAACAGTTTTGAAGAGGTCATGTTGTTTTTTTCCCGCAAAAACCTGACGATTTTAGGCAAATGATCCCTTGTCCCCCAATATAAAGTAAAGCCTGGTTAGGTACCGGATTTCTTCATTTGGGGTCTTATGCAGGTGGTATTCAGGGGGGATTACATACACAGATGCCCGGCTGTTGCAGATTCTTTTTTGGGGGTTTTTACACATCGGCTCCACCTTGCCCTTGGTGGGGTGACCGCCCTCAGAATGTCTCATAATTGGACGATATGTATCGGTCTGAGGCGAGGATGTCAAATGCTGCAGGAAAAATCGAGCTGTTCGACCTCAGAAATGAAATGATGATCTCAATTGACGCGAACATTGTTCAGCCGGGTGGCTTAAGCACCAACCAGTCGTTTATGTTATATGATGATTATGATGATTATGATGTTATATGTTGTATCCTTTGAACTCAACCCAGTCTTTGCCGGGTCAATTTTTATACCTGCCATCAGCCTGCCATCTGAAAGGAATTGATTCAACATCTTCCTGAAGATCACCGACCAGCGCTCACCCAGCAGGACGGTAGAAAGTTGGGAAAGTCGTCGAACCAAATGGGGGGAGTTTTCCATGTTAAATTACCAGAGGGTACACCAAAATGAGCCAGAAATGGAATGAAATGCAAGTAATAACGGGAGACATGATTAACAAAACCATTGTAGTTTGGAGTATCGTGTTTCAGACAAATCTAGATGGACCATTCAAAAGGAGTGGTTTTGAAGGCTTGGCGCTTGAACATGTTCAACATATTGATTTTTTGAAATGATATAAATCATCAACAATCATCAACTATCAACTTATCTTCAATGCCTATAATTACGTAGTCAAAATGGTGACTAGGAACTTTTGAGGACCTCACCACAGCCAAACAGCCTGAGAGGTGTCACGCATCACGTCGAAGTACGGAGAACTCTCGCAGAAGTACCACCAGGTCACACCGCTGCGGAAATGTCCTGCATGGCAGTTGGAAAATCTATAGTTTATGTGAAAACAAACATAAGAAATGTTCATATATGTTCAATGCAAAATTGTGAAGCAAGCCGGGTTTGATTACTGAAGGATCACTCCTGCGCAATTCAAGATTGTTCATAGCAATAATACTGGCAATACTGGATGACTTCAAACTTCACTTCATAAGTGTCATCATGCTCATTCCCGACTGATAAACCCTGGCTCAACAAAGTGAAAATTTATTTTTTTTACTTGCCGTTAATAAAGTTTAACTTATTACAACAATATGAAACAATGATGAACCATATGGACACCTCCAATTAAAGCAACCAGGTGGTCGCTTATATAGAAATTCTAGACTCTAGACGTGGGTCACCCAATTGGTGGATGGGTGTGGTCCTGTTTAAGCTTTTGGGCCTCAGCATCAAATGGAAGCCTTGGATTTTTGAAAGACAGCTTCATTCAAATTCATGCTTGCTTGTTCAGCAGTTATCATCTATTTCAGCAGAAGAAAGCCATGGTTTGAGGCCCATCCTCCATGATTTTGGGCACATTCAACTGGTCGCTGGTCGCGCTTTGCACAGATTTTCAGGAGAAGAGCAGCAACTCTGAAAATACCTTGGCATTTAACTGACCAGGTGGATCCGATGTTGCTTGGGTGCATTTGAGTTGGATACTTCAAAGAGTGATTCCACCGTTACTGACTTGCCTTTCACAGGTGTCAGCTGCTGTGTTTCGGTCGAAATATGTTATGTAAAATGTCTTTTTATTTACGGGACGATGCGTGATCATACCCGGACTTCTTTCCAAAATAAGGTATGTGAGCCACGTTCAAAACCCAGTTGTTCATTTTTAGCAAGGGGGAGGCAGTAAGGACCACTATATATAAGCAAAATCGTAGCGTGCGTAAGCCCGCCAAAGCATCAGCGCAAGCTATCGTAAGCCTGTGGGTGCGTAAGCACCACGTAAGCTACGACATAAGCATTCCCTAAATGCCTGCAGAAAGACAAGATCTTTTGACCACGGCTCATAAGGCAGTTCAATGCAATTCAAGAGTCATATTTAGAACGGGGGTTGTATAGATGTTTGAAGTTGATGCTGACGGGGGGAAACCGGCCGATATTTTTCTTTGTTTTTGGTGGGTGGGGGGTGGGGTGGGCTATTAATGATGATGTTTACATGCACACTATCTTGATGCCAAGGTAACAAGATCTTTGCAATACAGGTGAAATCGATTGCACATGGAAAATCAAAGAAACGATTCCACCGAGCATTCATAGTAGAAAGGAAGGCGAGATCAACAAAAATCTGATGGCCTACGTGCGGCAGTGGCAGTGGCGCTCAAGGCACAGCAGAAACTGCGTGCTGAGATCGACTGCCAGGCAACTGCAAAAGCACATGAGCATGTGAAGGTAAAAAGTCAAGTTGACGAAAAATACGAAAACAAAGGGTTCCAAAACTCCAAAACTGTGGTGAGACGCGATTGACAAAAGCAAAAAGTGATGATTTTGAAGACAAATGTAAGCCGTTCAAAAGGCAATTTCGCTGACAGGCGCAAGGGATTGTGGCTTTCAATGGTGAAATACCGTCCTGTAAACCCCCCGCACGGAAGTTTAGGCATGTCACCTGATTATTTTGCACTTGCGGTGCCTAGCGGGCGTCTTGTTCTTTTTTTCATGTTTAGATTGGATACGTTTTTCTCTGCTGTTGAATGGAGTTTTGTGGACAATGTCAGTTTCATCCGTAAACATGTTCCAAAGCATCAGCTGGGTCAATACTTGATTCTTGATGTCAGTCCTGCATGGCTGGCATCATAAATTCTTCTGAAATCTTCAGACACGGATGAAACAGCAGCTAGGTGAAGACCCAATGATGCTGCAACAACCACTGCCATTCGCATCTAATATACTCTATACATATGCAAACACATGTGCAAAGAACAGTATGAGTTCATTTGTTTTATCATCATCCTCAACATCTGAATCTTTCAGGAATGTAATTTTGACTTCAAACGCAGCTGGTGGAACTTGCACCCAAGGCCCCACTTTCGACCAATGCAGCTTGGCAGCTTCCCACTGCTTTTGGGAAAAAAGGATGCAGATGGCGCTTGGTGCAAGCAGCATGATGTGGGAAATGTCTTAAAACCTATTGGTTGGTGTTTGAGTGATTGATCCCAGTATATCAATATATCATACAAATATGTGTATATACATTAGAATACAATAGAATTATATATAATATTATATAATTAGATATGTAGATATCCTTTTGGTATTTCAATGGTGGGGATTGGTGGAAACCAGGCTTTCAACTTCCCATGGATCCATGGCTCGTAAGTCTTATCAGCGATGGTGAGCTCGTCTCCGATCCGCTTGCCGGGTGTGATTCGCAGGAGTACTCCTTTTTTTTTTGGTCATTCTTTAGATTCTGTGTTGATTTGGTCCAGGATTTACGAATTTAGCAAGCCTGTGCTATTGTCACAGTGTGTAGCCACTATAGATTGAAACCCACATGATGTCGTCACCGTGATTTCTGACCTGGATTTGATACGGCGATGGGAAAGTTGTTTTTGGCAGGCGGTTGATACGACGCCCTGTGAAGGCATACAGAAATTTTGAATGTCTTGGGTCGGGGTGGGGTGAAGATGTGGTAACGTTCATGATAGGACGTCTTACGTTGTGGATGTTACATTGAATGTCTTGGGTTGGCGTGGGGTGAAGATGTGGTAACGTTCATGATAGGACGTCTTACGTTGTGGATGTTACATTGAATGTCTTGGGTCGTGGTGGGGTGAAGATGTGGTAACGTTCATGATAGGACGTCTTACGTTGTGGATGTTACATTGAATGTCGTGGGTTGGCGTGGGGTGAAGATGTGGTAACGTTCATGATAGGACGTCTTACGTTGTGAATGTTACATTGAATGTCGTGGGTTGGCGTGGGGTGAAGATGTGGTAACGTTCATGCTAGGACGTCTTGCGCACAGAAATCTCCACAAACAGATGCACCTACAGAAGTCTGTGTTGCAAATGCTCTCGATCGATAGTGGCTGTCACGCAGAAGTTGGATTCCACTTTGCGTCATTTAAAGAAATGGCTTCCTCAGAGTTTTCAACAAGCGTTGAACTCCAAAGTGAATCCAAGCGTTGAGCTCCAAAATGAACCACATGTGGCTGCACAATGCCGCGAGCAGTGAAAGCAATTTGACTTTGCAGAACTGAAGTGACATCCTCTAGCGCTGATGTTCAAAAAAGAGGTAACAGTTCAGTCACTAAAACACTGGAAATCCAATGTTTTGTTTGCACGTTCAATCAGAAAATGATGCGTTTTAAGCGTTGCTCACCAACATTGAACGTTCCCAACCAAAAGTGAACAGGCATTTCCACACCATAGGGAATGGTCACTATACCACTCAGCTTCGGCTACAAATGTCTCATCGTAGCGTCACACAGGTAGCAATCAGGCATGCATTGTCACATGCAGGTAATATAATGCAAGTCCCTATCTGTTTATCTTTTTGTCACCAGGTCGAAAGTATGTGAGCCTTTTGTTTGTCCCCACTGTTGCTAGTACTGAGCATTGAAAGCTTCGGTAGGTGAGCCCACAAAAAATATTAGTTGAATTTCTGTTCATGTCCAAAAAAAGAAATGGCAACGTGTTTACTTTTGTGGGTCTTTTGCGTGCGCTTTGTTTGTGGTTTAGAGAATGTAGGGATCAACAGACTACAACTTTTGTCATACAAAGGACACAGGTCCAGTATATTTTTGCCATTACAGAGGGTGGTGGGACCATGCCTGAATGGTGGAGCGGGCGAGCAGAGACAATACATGTATATTAGATTATATTATTAGTATATATAATGTGTGGGTATGTCTCAAAGAATTGCATAGCTTGTTGGCGTCTCTAATTCATGTCCATCTCACACTCAACGTAATTTCAAAAACAATCTTGCTCACTCATGTTTCAATGATGTCCAAATATTCTTGTGTCACTTGATTTCTGAACGTTTGATCCAATAAATTGGCCAACCTGGCATGTTTACAAGATTTGCGCATTGATTGCGCAGATTTGCGTTCAAAGTTCCAACAGGTAGTTCAGTGTTCAGTTTGTTTTGTAATCTTGAAGGTCCAGGTTTACTATAAAGTCAGGCGCCTGCCATCGGAACAGAAACATGAAATTTCATGTGCATCAGAAAATGCCGCAAATACCGCGTTTCTATCGACATGACATGACAACTCAAATTGAAATCGACAACCTTCATAGGGCACCTCACATCAACCGCCTACCTTGTTTTTTTTAATGTTTTTTTGCCTTCTGAATGATTTACATTCATTTCCTGGTTGACTGGCAGTCAACGAAGCCAAGTTTACAGTACCCCAGCGAAAGACCCCCAGTTTTGGTGGTTGATACCTCAGCATCCTCAGCTTTGATGGTAGTTTAAATGGTTCATAGATGTTCATAGATTCATAGCCTCATTTTCATGGGCCGAGACCCATCGCACCAGTCCCCTCCCAGTCACCAGTTTTTATCGCCCTGCCAGGTTCCAGGGAATGAGCTGCTCCACAGACCGCAGCCTGGTGCATTGGGACCTGCAGGTCGCGAGATGGGGTTGTGAAGTCCATGGGAAAAACTAATCAGGAAAGGATTGGATACACGGAAACTTTACAGAAAAACAATGAGAAACATGTGTAACAAAACATGTTCATGGTCATGGTTAAACAACTGGGTTTCTTGTAGATTCTGTAGAATTTGATTTTGAAAAGAGATGTTACAAACAAACATGGAGTTTCAACCAGCAAACATGGAATAGTTTGATTTAAACGAATTACTGTAAACCAACAAAAGTAGGAAAAGTAGGGAGTTGACTAACAAACATGTTTGAGTCCATTCAATCAGCAATACAGATTGAATTTTACGAACAATCAACTAAATGCGGATCATCCGAGAACCATATAGATGAACAACCAACACAACGAGACCCGTACAACCACTCTGCAAGGGTCTCCAACATATGTATAGTAACCCCCAACCAACTAGAATAAGTAGAAGCGTAATCTTCTGTACCACTATTTTCTCAGGAGTTGAATGTTCTATGATGTTCTATAGATTCTATGCTTTTTGTTTTAGGTTTCTATTCGTTTTGAGCTGTTTTTAACTCGATTTCAGTCGCGTTGGATCCAGGCGGCTGAACCCTTGCAGAAGTTTAATCGACATCCTGGCAGCGTTTGGTGTATGTGGGGGTCACCAAGTTCTCGGAATGGCTGGTTACATCTGTAGATAATAAACAGGCCTTCATGTCGCGAGCTCACGAAAATGGGCGGTTTTTAAGGGAATCCCCGATTGTTGGCCTTATTTCAGGATATGTCAGGTTGGTGAAATATAAAATCATTGGAACACCATCATCTGAGTCTTTTGAACAAGGGAGTTCCCGCCCCTATTTTTTCGGTTATTTTACTTGAGTAAGAATGTTCCATAACTATGTTTTTTGACTTGCCGTATTTTCGATCACACCTGAACCAAAATTCCGCTTCTACGGAGCAGTGATGAGTTCTGCAAATGATTCAGAGTCTGTTTGTGTGCGCACAAGTGTGCATGTATGTGTCTGTGTTTGTGTGTCTGATGTATGATTGACACTTATCCTGGTGGTTGGCTTTAGAACTGTCTATGTGTGTCTCTGCCACTGTGTTCTTTTCAGGTGAATTGTGTTTCAGTCCATGAACACATACTTACTTGATGTGAAAGACCGCCTGCCTAGATAATCCATGTTGCGTATCAACCTAGTTCTCATGTCTTTATCCCTAGCTGAAGTTTGCGCATGCCGTATGTTACCAGTAGTACCGCACAAGGCGGTGGCGGAAGTTTCAAAAATAGGAAACCTATAGGAGAGGTTGGTTGTTGTGAATCAGGGATGGCAGAGCGAAGCCACTGATGGACCGAAAGGTGC
>Ga0126342_10005248_pt1 | contig 22512 bp, 34 predicted proteins | sample Cyp1metagenome_FD_92528 | JGI IMG/M metagenome (GOLD analysis project Ga0126342, IMG submission 92528) | Coral microbial communities from Lord Howe Island, Old Settlement Bay, Australia - Cyphastrea 1 metagenome | ecosystem: Host-associated > Invertebrates > Cnidaria > Coral ...
TTCACCCGGACATCCTGAAGAGGGAGTTCACAATCAAAACTTGAAGACCTCATATCGTCTTCTATCTCCTCCTTGATCTCTGTCTTCACCTGTAGCCACAGATCATCTGTTGCCTTCCCTCCCCTTCTCTGCGCCTCCAGGAAACACCTCTTGCCCAGAAGATCCCTCCGTTTTGTCCTTCACACAATCAGCAAGTTCTCTTGTTGTTGAGCTTGGCCCCTCGGTTTGCATAGTCGTTTTCACATCGCGGCTCATCAAAGGCCAGTGTTCGGCGGCAGATGATGCCTGAAGTGATTCCATCGTTCCGGGTGTGGTTTGCTAGGATTCAATTCTCAGGCACACCTTTTGTGGTGCCACCCGGTCTGCTGTGGCCATAGAGCCCAAAATGGCAGCATGGAACTTTGAATACATTGCAGTTAACACTTTCGGCTGACAATCAAAGTGAAAGCAGTTTGGAGTGTCGTTTTGTGCTGAGTGCGACAACGGAAAGAGGGCAGCCCAGAAGCCCTGTGGTTCGATCATTGTAGACCTTTCGAGGCCCAAGACAGCAAGAAATGGGTATGGGTCAAGCATTGGGTACCCAAAACGTTAGATGTTTACGTCAAAACTCACCAAATCATCTGGAGGTTTGAGCGATTTGAGCCAATCTGTTGTGCTGAACTATACCAATATGATCCACACTTGGTTGCACTCTATTGTGTGAGCCATGAAGTGGGATCACTGCAACTTTTCCGGCACTTGGCTCCCAGGAGTCAAACCCCCTGCAACAAATTGCAGCTGCCTGAGACAATGGTTTCATAGTTTCCTCCATGGACGCCTTTTCCTTGTCATCTGTGTCCTGTGCTCATCGCCAGCTCTTGGGTTGGGCACTTGCAGTGCCAAATGATGAGACGAGTTCTGCTTGATTGTGCACACTTCATGTTACTCGGATTGAAATCAATACCATCTGGTTATTTAACATAGCCATGGAAAATCACCATTTTTAATAGGTAAACCATCTATAAATGGGCCATTTTCCATGGCTATGTTAAATAACCAGAGGGTAAGTTCCATGGATATCGTTCTTGGAGGTTCCACGTTGGTTCCATATTTGCACCCGGATGTCACCAAGCAGGCGCCTCCGACAGACTGCGCTTCTCTTCGGGCGAGGCTCGGAGACTGGCATTGCCTCGGTGCGGGAGTAGGGCCATCCCCGGTGGGTGGGAGGATGGGATCCCATCAGGATCTGTATTCGATACATATGGCAGTGTGTCAAAACCTTGTACCCCTGGTGAACGTCAAAATAGCTGGGATTTATGGATGTTCATCCCTCTAAAAATGGTATTAATAGGTATTGATCCATACCCATATAGATACAGATTTTGATGTGTACCTTGTATTGAGTAAAGTACCATCAAAATCATCAAACAAATAGCAGCATGATGAGCATCTCTTGACGCGCGGAACATCTGCGCAGAAGTGGTTTCAACACCGCCAAGGGTTTGACGTCGCCAAAACGCCACACGTAGCTTTGACGTGCATCGGCGGTCAAAGAGATGGACCACACCAAACCTATATAATCCGTTCTAGTGCCATGCCTATGATTGTCACAGCTCCTCAGTGGAAGATTCACACGTTAGTTCCTCAGTCTTGGCAAAGGCAGTATTCGGGTATGCAAATGTGATCCCATGTGATCACTATTGGTTTTAAACTGCTGGCGGTGCCCATGCCTTCGCCTACTTCATTCCAGGCCCCCATAGATGTGGCATGATTCCAGTAACTTTTGCTGAACCAACTACACACAAAGCACGCAGTCTCACCCCTATGGCACTATGGGCCTTAGACGAGCCGACTGCGAACCGGGCGTCTCGCTTTTTGTAGGCCACGAAGCCCTTGGTGATCTCGTCCGCTGTGAGTTCGGCGTTGGGAGGATGGACGTACCACAAGCGCGTGTGAGGATGCAAGTGATAACCGACGCAGTCCTCAGGGTCCACAACAACAATAATAAAATCTGCAGGGATTCAAAAAATCACAATGGCGAAGGGCCTGACTTCACAGGCCGCACGACTCACTATACTTCACTCCCCTCGCCAGGCCTGATGTACGTCACAAAAGTGTTTGGCCTCATCCTCCGTGGGAAACTTCAACCAAACCTGTGCCCAAACGAACCGTTCACGGAGTGTCACAACTGTTGACCGTTTATCCATGTCTTCCAGTTTGCGGCGCCATATCATCCAAACATCAGAAAACATGTAAGCATTTGCAAGCACCTGCAATCACCTGCAAATGTCATGGCGGACTGCACCAACTATTTCCTCTTTGCTGCCGAAGGAACAGTGAGCCCCGAGAAGGCCTGGGCTAGTGGTTGACAGCATTTTCAGTCTTTCAACAATATGCTGACCTTCCAGCATGTTCCGCTCGTTTAATGTGAATTTGGTGTGTGTGTGTATATATATATATATATGTGTGTGTGTGTATGTCTCTCTCTCTCTCTCTCTCTTCCCCCGAAACAAATCCTCCTTGCGTCGAGCCTTGTCCTTGATCTGCCGGTACTGACAGCGTACGCCGTTGTCCTCAAAGGCTTCCTCCGCGGCTGTCGTTCGCAGAAGGAAGAGACCCAGCAGCCAGGCAGGTGCCACCGCTGCCATGGCAAAGCTCCACCGCTGCTTGCAGCGCTGGTAAGTTGCTTGTAGTTGGTTCATGTCAGCTACAGGCGTGGTTGGTTACAGTTGGCAAGTGGACTTTTATTGTATGTTGTTTCCATTGAGCCCGTTCAATCTGATCAATCTGTGTTTTCCGCAAGCGATTATTACGGTATATCATATCTGTAAGAATCTTTTGAAACAAGTGAATAATTACATCTGTTACAAAATAGTGAGACATTCCCGAGCAAATCCATTTGCAACGGATGAACCTGTAGCACACACCCACGCACACCCGAAATGGCTTCTGCTGATTTATATAAGTAGATTTAAGTATTGTACCAAAATCCATTACTACCCTGATCTGATCCAGATTGATCCAGTGCTTTTCGCAGCTGTGGCCCCCGGCTGATCAAGTTTGCCACCGCAGCCTGCAAGGTTTACTCGTTCTGTGAGGAAGTCATTTCTGCGGCCGTTTCTTCATGTGTCTTTCCACTGGGGGTGCAGTGCTTCAGTTTCACGCCAAGTTCAATCTGCCGAGTGGTGACTTCCACTGAGTTGTCTGCCGCAATCGCTGGCGCCGGAGCAGACCCCACCTTGCCAAAGGTGGGGTACTGGGACGGCAAGTGGTTTCCATGTTTCAACTGCGTCGGCTAGAAATGGCTAGAATATAGCATTTCAGCACAGGTTGGCTACATCCCCAGCAGGGCACTTCCAGCAACACCCATGGCCTGTCCCAATTGAAGTCCAGTAGCTCCAGGACGAGTCATGGCCATCATCTGCAGTGTTTTGTAGGCAAGGGCGAGCCCACTGGAAATGCCATGATGTTGCGGCGCCAAAACATATTCACCATGATGAATCATAATAGTAGTAATAGTAATAGTAAGAATAGTGTAATTGTTTTTTGTGTGCTTTGTTACCCATCTCTCTTATCTCACTTTGCTGCAGCTAAGTAATTAAGTAGTTACAAAATGTTACAACGACATTGAATCTGAAGAAAAACCAGTCATCACCACTGAATCACCACGCGACATTTTCTTGTTGCCACATAGCCTGCTGCAGCTGCGCAGCGCTCTGCACCGGCGACAAGAGCGGCGAGGCGCCGTGCGAGCGAGGCGCCACGAAGAGCGGCGAGGCCTTCCACGGTGCGAATCACCAGCTGTAGGCAATTCCTGATGATGGATGGGATGGGGTTGCGATTTTGGTGTTGTCTTATGTAAGTGTTCTGTAGAGGATTCCTGATGATGATTCCCAAATCTTCAGGAATTCCAAAATTGTGATTCCTGATGCTGGATATACTATAATAATCTATAGTAATTAATATAGTCTTTCCATTAAGAATGGATTTCTGATCCTGGAGTACCTACATAGACACAGCCAGGGCTGCATCCCAGGGATCCACACCGGCATCTGCGTCAGCGGGTGCATCATGGCCATCTCTGCAGGTCCCAAGGCCCAACCGCTGAGCCGTCGCAGTAACGTCAAACATAAGCTGCACTGACTGAAGTTGGACTATCTCCTTACCCAAAGATTCACAGCTTAGGAAATTTAGATAAATTTAGGATGTATCATGTATCATCTGTTGAAGTTTGATTATGTACACTGGTCGTGCCCCAAAAAGTTTGCCAGCAAACACAGTTCTGACATGTTCAGACCAGCCGCAGGACACCAGAGACACCCGATAAACTGTTGATTCTGATTGGTTTCCTCTCCATGGCTTTGGGGCACGTCGAGAATCTAGTCGCTTTTTTTGGAGCAGCTGGTGTGATCTCAGCTAAGAAAAAGGCCGTCCCTGATTTCCTCCGCGAAGCATGCCACATGCGAATTGTTATGTTTGAAGGTTGGGGTGCTGCAAATGGGCCATACGAGCTACACGAGCCGTGCATTCAGGATCCATGGATTTTGCAGTCAGTTTCGCTGCTTCTGCCCAAGCTTTGCCTTGGGCTTTACAGCCTTCTCTTGCTCCTCCTTCTCCTTTTCCTGCTTCTTCTTCCATGCCACAGCGACTTGGAACGAGCGCTCCAGGTCCGCCTCCGAGTAGTCCTTGGGCCTCACCCTGAACCCCCGACATGGTGGCAACAGGGTTCAGCTGGCGCTGGCCGTCCTTCTCCCGGAGCTGCAGAGCTTTGGCCTCGGCACCCGCCTTCTCGGTGAAGCATCCGCCTTGAATCACTTTCTTGCCGCCCTTAGGGCCAACACGGACCCGACATTTTCCACTGGTTTTGTCCCGCGCCACCCCCAGCACTTCGCTGATGAAGTTGGGGTCCGGGGGCTTCGGCGCACTGAGGATGCCCTTCTCCACCAGCTCTGCACGGAAGGCCTTGGCGGCCTCGAGAGCTGCTGCGTCGGCCTGCATTGGCCACATGTGATCAAACGAAAAATGCAGTTACTATATAAGAGTGCTCTCTGCCTCCCTTGAATAACAGAACGTTGTCAAAATTGGAGCGGGAGTCCGCAGAAATCCGTGGTCATTTTTCACTGTTGGTTGAATCCGTACCATGTGAAACTAATGCGGCCAATGCAGGAACAGCGCCCGTTTGTAGTGGCAGCGTTGACGCAAACTGCCAACTGAGTCGTACTGTATTGTGAGAAGGTCACACGAACGTTTGCCCATTCCTCCTCAGGCTGTAGTTTCGGCAATCTTTCCCATTGTTTCTGACAACTTGCAGGCCAGCGCTTTGCTTCTCTCCTACCGTGTAGACGGAACTCCTGTGGTCAATCCAAAAGCCTTCAAGGCCCTTCAGCGCCGAGCTCCTTGAAATGGTGCCTCTCGCCACTCATCGCGCAGCTATCAGTACCAGGGCTGGCCGCACCACTGATTGCGTCTGTGCCCATGAAGTTTTTCACTGAAAACTTTCGATTTGTCCTGCCGCTGCGTGTTCCTTCAAAATCAACTTTGGGGAAGTTGACCTCCCAGCCACAATTGCCGTTCCAGCGGATATTTGGAATTCCACTTGGCTTCGCAATGTTGCTTCTCTGGAATCAACTTGGTTTCTGCTCCCCAGAAGATGGCGAGGGGTGCTCTGCAACTGCAACTCGGGCTTCTGTTATCTTTTCATCTGAAGGTTTCACCTCCTCTGCAGCTGCCCCCACAGATTCAAAGACTTCCACGCCTTGCATCGCATGGCTGCCGCCTGCGGACGATAAGCCCAACCATGACCCGCCCAAACAGAAGTGGGCAGGTCCCTCATCCAAGGCCACATCTTCATGCAATCCAGTGGACCTTGTAGTCCTGGCATTGGAAACAAAGAAGATGGTGACAAGAGACAGTAGTCAATGCACATGGGACATCGATGACCAATCCGTGCAGCCATCCGGATGGGTCCTGCATTTGCAAGTGGCAATCCGATGGTGGCTTTGGTGGCTCTGTCTGCGGACATGCCTGAGATGTCTCTACCTGCAGAAGATGGCTGTGGGTGAAAGGGCCAGAGACACTTGAGGGCACGCGGGGTGTACGAAAGCTATGCAATGGCATAGTGGTTTCACTGAGTTGAAAAAGCGGGATGATGAGAGAGGATAAGATATGATATGATGCGATGGGATGCGATTGAAGGGGTGCGATGAGACGAGACCACATTGAGAGATGATGACATTGAGATGAGATGTGATAAGACATGATGAAGCATGATGAGACATGACGTGAGACATGATGAGACACAATGAAACATGATGAGACGCTATATGTCATGATGAGACATGATGAAACATGGTGAGAAATTATATGACACGATGAGACATGATGAGACACGGTGAGACCTGATAAGACATGTTGAGACATGATGAGACATGATGACACATGATGAGACATGATGAGACATGATGGCACATGATGAGAAATGATGGGAATAAACGCCTCGAGATGAGATAAGACGAGATGAAATGAGATGAGACATGACGAGACACGATGGGAAGAGATTTGATGAGATGAGATGAAAAGAGACGAGACAAGATGTGATGGCAAATAAATAGGATATAAATGGATATAAGATCGGTTGAGATGATAGGGGATGAGATGATCCGGGACATACTGAAAAGTCATGTAGAGATCATGCGAAATCGAGCCCGCATTAAGTGAAGCTTCTCACGAACGGGGGCTGACCTACCCCCAGACCCCCAAAGCTATTTGCTAAGCAAAGGCTGAACTCCAGCTACTTACCGCTAGCTTTCGTGAAATCATATATGACCAAGGAAAGGTTGGCTTACAGTGTCATGCGACCTGGCTCTGGAGCACCATGCTATGCAGGCTCTGCTTGTCGTAAAATCGCTGCAGGCACCGTAAGCCATGTCCAGTGAGACGCAGCACACATGCTGGCGCATGTGGTGGTGGAGATGGCGTTCCATAAGCCGAGCCCAAGAAGAAGTTGGCAGGGCAACAGGGCCTGCATTCGCGGGGATTGGCCGCAACAAGATTCGTTGCTATAGCTGCTAGATGAGACACACTATCTAAAGCACAGCTGACTGAACAGGCTTCCTGACACCAGAACAAGTGTCCCTTAGTGTCTTTTCTCATCACATTGCCAGGCCTGTTGTAGTAGATTCTGCTATTTCTATGAGATTGCTCAAGGCTTGCTCTCAACATCTCTCAACATCCGTCTGAACAGGGTCAGGATGCTGGGCTATGAAGCTAGTTCTTGACACCGAGCTGAAGGTGGACTGTGTCACGACTGCGGACAAATGCGCCTGGTTGGGCTCCAAGTCTTGGAACTGCGAAAAGCCAAGCACTGCTTCGCCCAGGCCGCTGCTTGTGAAGCAAAGGCATCCAAAGAGCCAAGTCCTGCCAACCAATGCGTATGTTCTGAGTGACCAAACCTGGATTTGCTGCGTTCAAGATGCAAGTGAAAGGGAACGAAAAGAATCGAAAAGAAGTGCCAAAGGCCAATCACTCTGGCTTATTGTCTGATCCCTTCCGTACTGCTTGACTGGCAACCTGCTCCGGGCATTTGTCATGTCTTTCAACAGCAAATGTGAACTGTTTTTTTATAGGAAGAAAATCATGAGTTTGCCTGTCTCTCCCGACCAAGGTCCTCCTGACACTCCGACTTCGCAGAATCTCCCAGCGACATGTCGCGTGCGACCTTCACACCATCAGCCAGCTCCTTCTTCACTGCGCTTGGACATCTTGGACCCTCTGTTTCCGAGATCTTTTGCATGTCTTTCATCATGACCCCCTGCGTCAGGATGTCACTCTCAGAATTGTTGACATCATGTCTTTTGCCATCTCCTCCCTGATCTCCTTCTTCACCCACCAGAGTTCGTCCATCTCCATCCTCCCTCTCGTTGGACTTTCGCGCTTCATTTCCTGCTTTGTACCTAAATCCTTCTTGGCACTCACGCCGTCAGCAGTTTCCAGACTTGGACCTTCCGGTCAGCTGGCAACCAGTCCATGATGCCCGAGGTGATTCCATAGTTCTAGCTGCGGCGCGGTACGATTCAAATTCCCAGCCCAACAGCTTATGTGTCGCCTGGGGTGCTCAGGTTGTAGAGCCCAAAATGCCCACACGCAAGATTTCAAGTTCTGACACACCCAAAATCGGAGCAGGAGCTAGGGGTGCCTCTTCGTTCAACAAATGCGGCATGGAGACATTCTGTGATTAATGGTGGTTCCGTGTAAAACCTGGGGGGGCCACATCATTCATTAAAACCACATGCACATATAATGGTATCTATCATCTCAATCATCTGCCTAGCTCAGCATCCTGGCACCGGCAAAGGAGGGACCCGAAACACTCCTCCAGCATTCCTGCCAGAAACTGGGCATGTTGCAGAGCCAAGCCCAACCTCAGCAAGCTCAATGGACCATGGGCTCGGACTCATCAGTTCAGGCTCAAAAAAGGACCGAAACGATCACAAACCACCATCCAACATCATCCAACCACCAATCACAGTCTGACAGTGCCATATATGTATATATAGATATGTGTATATATATATATGTGTGTGTGTGTATATATTATATAATAGTTTTGATACATGTTGCATCGTGTTGCATCATTTTGCTGTCGTTTTCAATTTCAGCGTCCCCAAAAATGGTGAAGAACGACTTGCGTCCCGTGCTGGGCATTCTCTCCCAGCAGGGCTCTGGCCACCTGTGGAATGGCATGCTGCTTTTGATTTCATCCATGGCCGATGGAGAACATGGATATGGGCCATCGGGGTTTTGAGCGCAGCCGAGCGTCATCTGGAGCTCTCAACGTCAAACGCTGCATCTCACCCAGCACATGCAGCACCTTCAGCCGAAAGAGCGGCCGCTCCGAGTTGGGATAATGACGGATAATCCATGTTTTCCGCACATTTCGCATACACTTCTTCAGTCCCATCCCATCCCCGGCTGATAGTTGCTGATTGGGCAGGGCCTGTGCGGGCGTCAAGGTCTCCATGAGACGCGCCACTTCTGCACGTTGAGCTTCTTCCGCTTGTGCCATCTTGGCTTTCTCTGCGGCCTGACAATCCAGTTGAGGACCTGTAGGATCCATTGCTTCAACCCAGTTCAGTGATGTTCACCCTACGTGCCTGTTGAAATACAAGAGTATACAAGGCTATAGACTTTAGACTACTTGATGGAGACATTGATATGTAGTTTTTGCAACCACTCAGAGTCGTTGTCATCATACCTGCAGTTGCAATTTTGATGGGATTCATATTGCAAATCAAAAAAGTCCAACACAGTTGATGGCCATTCTCAGCATTCTGAGACGTGATAGACTTGACAGCTGCTTTGGCCCCTGCTCGTTCCTGCCTCTTGCTCCTTTTTTCGTTGCAGTTTGTCGGCGATGGTGTCCACCTTCGGCAAGCTGCTAGGATCGATGGTGAGGCCTGCAGCAAGGCAGCTCATTTGGCCCCTTCAGAAACTCTAACACCCACAACATGACTCCTGGACAACTGAAAAAAATGATGCAATTCACAAACTCCGAAACTTACGCTCTTCATTCTTCTCAAGAGTTCTTGGGGTGCCAGCGCCAATTTTATTGATTATCCCCAAAAGCATGCGCCGTCGCACTTAATTTTTCGCATGGATTGTGCAACGAAACTTCGTGAAACAAGGTGAAACTTGTCGGATGTGGTGAGAAAATCCACGGAAAGATGTCATTTACTTGGAGCTCTTGGTCGCTCAGCCAGCGGTGACATGAGCTCGACATAACTTTGGTACCTGAGTTGCGACCAATCGGTTTTTTTATGCGGTTTGGAAAGGTTGGCATGAAGCCAAACAGAGGGATCACCGTCTCTACTAGGTGAAGACCTCATCTCGAGGTGCTGGTGACTAGTGACAAGTACTGCCAGGTTGCTTGAAGAACTCCCAGTTGCTATCCGGGGAGGAAACGAAACACTCCTCAGAATCAAGCAAAGAAAGGGATGGGAAGGATGCCAGGCCACGCACACTTGTCAACAGCCACTATGAGCTGACAATACTTAACAGAAAAATGTGCACAACATGTCAGTCATGTCATGATCAATCAACATCAATCCGAAGGTCCTTGTAGTGCTGCAGCAGTTCCTCCACTTGCGAGTCTGACACCTCCGCGTGCATGTACGTCCTGAGTGCTTCCCGGAGGTCGTGGACGCGAATCATGCCGTCGGGGGCATTTCGGGCAAAGGCTTTGAATGCCGCGGTGACATCCTCCGGCTCATAGTCGATCCTGGTGGTCACTGGTGCTCATCCCATCCCGAAACCCATCTCAAGTCAATTCATGTCAATTCTCAGGTGCCTGGGAGTCACATCATCACCATCATATATCATCATCATCATCATCATCAATCAATCAATCAAATCAATTCAGTTTAACTAAATTCAATTAAATCAAATCAATCATCATCAAGGTTCAGCACCGAAAAAACTGCATCCGAGGCACTGCATCCGCCGCGCCATGGAGTTGCAGAATTCCACGAAGTCGATCTCCCCGTTGCCGTCCATGTCGATCTCTCCAATCATGGCGTCCTCAGAGGCGAGATGGGTCGTCACCACGGTTACACACAAGTCACACAAGTATCATGTTGTCCGAGTGGCGAATCCATGTGCTCGACAGCCAATCTTTTCCAGGATTTTTGATTGAAGCTGGCACAGCCAATAAAATTGGAAGACTCCCCACTGAATGCAACCTGCTTGTGCAAAACGAGGCTCCATCTGGGAAGGGCTCAGTTTCAACCCCACCGCCTCCAAAAGCGTCTCCAGGTCGTCTGCGCCTAGTGACGTGGTTTTTTCCAGGGATGCCATCAGGAATACCAACTCATCCAAAATCTGAAATGTGTCAATTCGTGGTACAGGGTTTCATCCCTGCTGCACCTACCCTGTGCCCACGAGACAAGTGGCCAATGGTGCCCGTTTCGTTCCACTCCGCAAGGGAAATGTTACTATCCGAGCCGGCAGCAGAACGAGCCTGGCCGGGTCTTGGACCATGGCGACCTCAGGTGACCTCTCTGAAAATCAAAAAGTTAACAGCTATTAATAGGCTATTAATAGGCTATTAATAGGCTATTAATGGCTATTAATAGGCTATTAAGCTCAAGAATTATCAGAAGTGCCATCTGTAGTTTTTGCTATTCATGCCTTTCACATTCTTTTCGCCAGTGTCAAGTGCGTAACCCGCACTGAACAGTAAAGCCATCAACGTACTGAAACGTTGCCTGGCTAAGCTGCTTGAAGAGGCAAAAGATTTGTCCTCAGCCGTGAGCTAGCAATGTTCTGGTATCTGATCAAAGGCTCAAAGAAAACAATGAAATGCCCGCTGAGCAGACAGAATGGACCCTGGCAATAAACTCATTCATGGACCTCAGAACAAAAGGCCCAACAACCTTTTCCTCATCTGCCCATATCTGCCCAGTCTATCGGTTTCAGTCATGTGGCTGAATTCCTCTTTGTCTTCCTCCGTGATGCCACGTTTTTTGGTGACTTTTTCTTCTTGCACTGCCTGCAGTGTCGAAATCCGAATCCCTCAGATCCATCTGGCAGCAATCCTCCGGTCACAACAGTTATCCAATTACAGATGTTGGCCCCGTTGAGGATGTCGTTTTTTTCACTGTATGCCGATGTTATTCCCATTCTTGCCTAGTTGTACCCCCTTTTCGTTGTTGATACCTCATTCTTTTCCATGAAATCCCGAATTTTGCTATTCATCCACTAACCACCCACCAACCGTAGCGGTTTGCCGCTCCTGCCGTTCCTTCTTGGAGGGCAGCTTCTCAGCCGCCCGCATGGCACGGTCAAACTCTTTGACGCTGACCTCACCGCCTCCGTCTTTGTCCTGGGTCAAAGCAGCCCCAGTTGGAGTAGTTGGGATTCCCAGCATGTCATATTGTCATACCTGGAATCATTCAGGCGCAAAACCATGTAACTACGTGAAACAGTTGTCTTAAGGTTATGAGTTTGGGAAAATTGAAGTTTGATCATTGTTTGAAACATCAAACGGAGACCACACAACACCTCTTGTAAGTCCGTCAAAGGCTGTGTTTGCAAGTAAAGCGACAAGGGGTGTAAGTGGGTAGAACTCAGGACGTGCCATCCAAGGCACCTTCGGTCACCTTTGATGCAAGGCATCCCCCTTACCCTCTGGTAATTTAACATAGCTATTGAAAATCACCATTTTTAATGGGAAAATCCACTATAAATGGTGATTTTCAATAGCTATGTTAGTTTACCAGAGGGTACATTGCCATCTACCCACCAAAATATCCCACAGTCCGCATCCCAGGAGCAATGACCGCCATGATGGACGTGAGATCTGCATCCGTCAGCTTGAAGCCCAGGTCGTGCAAACCCATCCGCAGCTCCTCTCCGGTGACATTGCCTCATATGAAACAGGGCGGGTAGATTCTTTGAGGCGGGGATGAAGGAAATATAATGAAATATATCACTTGTTTCAACTGAGATTTCTGAGTTGAGAGCAGATTTGAGCTGTTGTCTGTACTGGCATTTTCCACCATTCCTTAAGGATCCTTAATCCAAAGATTACGTTTCTCATGGCGCTGGTGCATCAATATCTCAAAGGATGCCATGGAACCGTCGCCACTGGCGTCGATCTTCTTAAAGAGGTCACTAGCACGCAGCCTGCCGGCGGAGATCCCCTGGGCACCAAACTGGCGAAACCGGGGAATGATCTGGAAATTTTATATGATGGAGACGATGTGTCTATAATGGAGTATCGATTAATGACCTTATTTCAACTTATTTAAACTTATTTATATAATTGGATTGGGATCCATGCAATTGACCTTGAAGTTCATGTTCAAAGGAGCTATGAGGTGATAGAGATTGGCGTTGATAATAGTATTGATCGGTGAGAGCCAGCTGCTCCCAACTCGTTCATGCACCTCTTCTTCTTCAGAAGTTCTGCGACGCTTTTCATTAGCTCCTTGCTGACACAGATCATTAAGGAATTTCAAACCTAAAACTGCGTTCTTAAACTGGTGAGGCCGCGATCAACTTAAGACTGTAAGAAACCCATTCTACCATTCTACCTTCAACCAGTTTCTACACAGGTGTATCCCCTCAATTCCTCCACTCTCTTCCCATCAGTGGATTTTTGTTATGGAGACATGGCCGTCCTCTGCGTGGCTGGTGAAGTGGGGCACCGTTTCCACCACCTTCGGCGGCGGCGCATCGGAGATCCCCATGGCCGCCAGCGCCGCTTTGTCCCCCATGGCCTGTCACAACGCGCAGAGCTGTCGTTAAAAACCAGGGAAATTAAATTTAGAAAAACAGGGAATGAACGTGTGAAAACCGAAATGCCATGGAAATGATATGAAATGCCTCCATCTATATCTCGACCTTCAATGATTGAACTTGATTCAACCGGAATCTTCGTGTGAAAATTAGAATTTCCAAGGCATTCCAGCCGTTCCACTTCCAGCCCAGTTGCCGCTACGGCTCTCCAGGCACTGGGGCGCAATGTCGCTGAGCCAGTGGCAATGGACGGACAAGTGTTTTTTTTCCGCACCAAGCCGTTTCCATTGGGTTAAGCCCTCAAGCCGTGTTCCATCTTTGAATCAGTTTTTAAATTCAAGTGGCAAAGAAAAGGAACTGCTGATTTTCAAGCATTCATGACATTCACGTTCGTGCAATCTCTTTCCTATCGCGGGGATTTCCCACACGCCTTTGCCACCACCTTTGCCCTTGCTAAGGCCTGGCCCATCCTGCCCGCGGTTGAGCTGACGAACATTTCTCGTGACATCATCCTTCCCTGTCAACCACAATTAATTTGCGAAGGATGCGAAGGTAAATCTGGAATCATCCTGGGATATTCTATCAGAAATCCCAAGGGCCAATCGACTCCCAAACTTTTTGACCCGCCGCTAGTCCTCCCTGAAAGGATTGTGCAGCTCACGTTCGGCTGCCTTGAATCAAAACAAAGCTGCGGAAAACTGTTCCAAAAATGATGCTGACAGCATTAGGACGAAGCTGCACCACAAGAATCAACAAATTGACCACTGCGATGCTCTCCTAAACATCCTAAACTTGTAGCGGCAAATCTCCGTTCCCTGCTGCTCCCATGCAACAATTCTCAACTTGGCCATCCAACGTCTATCCTCAGCTTGCGACCTCAGTAGAGTGGGCCAAGCTGCGGAAAACATTCCATCTCAAAACTAGAGACATTTGCTATATCTGTTTGTCTACACATGGAAATTTGGCTATGTTTGCCTCTGTTTAGCTATGTTGATTTGAATGATCCACAGGGGTGGAGAAAAGTGGATGGCCCGCACATTTTTTGCTCATTACTGATCCCCTTCAGAATGACGATGAGCTGGAACTTGGGGCATCCAAGTTCCATTAGCAGGTGCTCATGGTCATCACCATGGCATTTCAGGAGTTGGATGTGCCTGAAACTGAAAATATAAAATATATTTAAATATACTATACCCCAAAATTGCCACCTTCAATGGGGAATGTAAAGATTAACCATTGGATTTTGGCTCCAAATGTTCACCATGGCACCGTTGTACTCCACGTGGTTCAACTTCTCCACCGCCGCCTGCACGGAGGCGGGGTCCGCGAAGTCCGCGAAGGCGTAGCCTTTGGGCGTCTTGGTGTCCTACGGAACCGGAGAAACGCAAGGACCGATTCGGTGTCAGGGCAGAATGTCCGTGAAATCAAAGGATGTGAAAATCAGAATCTTAAAAAACTATAAAATCTGAGCCAACTAATAGCGTCCGAAAAAAAAAAAAAAACAGAAACTCTGCAACAACATCTGCCAATCAAGAAATGTTGTGTGTTGGGCGGGTCTGCGGGTCCTTGTCCAAAACCAGGCGCACCGATGTGACGTTGCCCACTTTGCCAAAGAGCTCTTTTAGCTCATCTTCCTGGGCCTCAGCTGACAAACGACTGTTGGTCTACATATAGTATACGCAGGATACCTATGGATAACTGGGTTCCTAATGGTGTTTCTGATGGGTTTGACATGAGTTTTTACCATGGTTTCAAGGATTGTTGATGGTGTTCGTTCTTGAGACTCCTTGTTACCTCCCTAAGATGCGGGCATCGTACGGCACATTGCCGACGAAGATGGAGCAGCTTGCACCTCAGATTGGTCTTCAGCCACATAATTGCAAATAATTGCACATAATTTTCTCGCATTCTCGCGCTTTTCACATTTAAGATTCAATATGATTCCTTGAATTGCATTTTCACCTTCGGACTGCTGCCATGAGAGCCAACCAAAGATTTCTGGCAAGTACTGCATCAAACAGCCCGCCACCAAAATCACAGGTGATGCAGGCCAACCTCTGAAAGGAAGAAAGGACCGTTCTTCCTCCGGTTGCTTCAAGTAGACTGGCATCTTGCCCATTCTCCAAAATTCTGCACTGCACCCGAGCCCGCTAGGGCTGCCCGGCTCATCGACGCCGGCACACGACTCAGCGCCATGTCGACAGGACATCGCAGCAAATCTTCCAGCTGCGAACTACGCTGTGAGCCCGAGGAACATCACGAAATGCTGGATTTACAGGTTGAACAGATTTGAACAGGCTCAGAGTTCTGAACTGCTGACCTAATAGAATGAGGGCTTCTGCGCCATGGAAGGCTACATTAACATACATGAACTGGAAAAATCGTTGGGGAGATAGACAATGGTTCCAAAAGGATGATACTTCGCTGTGTTAACCATCCAAGAGCTCGAATCATCTCGAATCCATGAAGCAATCGGGCGAAACTGTACCAACTGTGGCCACTTTGGTATCTTTTCCTCGTGCGACGAGATGAAGCTGTTGCTGAGGCATCAATAGAACCATGTAGTGATTGCCTCACAGAGCTCATGGGCAAACCCAAATGACATCAAAGGACTATACAAGCATGGCCCAGCATAGCCAAACTTTGACGATGGCAAGTTTGAAGGGTCATCCGCGAGTGTCCAAAGTTTCTTCTGCAAAACTTGCTGCATCTGTCTGGGCCATGTTTTTCATGCTCAGATCGATTTCTTACTTCAAAAGAAAGTGATAGTAGCAATTTGGACAGGGGATATCTGGGCTTCCCAAACCTCAAACTGCAGGCATGTGTGTCTGTGTGTCCCACAGTCTCCTCCCGACTCATGTTTGCCCAAGTGGCCAGTCGCTCGGCATAGGCTGGGAGAACCTGACACTGTGCTTGAAGGTTGTGAGGGTGATCTGAAGTGCAGCAGTGCAACAGCTCATCATGCAAAAAGGGTCAATGTGGTCGGAAACAAAATGCAAAACAGGATCTTCCCTGTGTGATTTGGAAGAAAAGCACTCTTGATTTTTTTCTACGCATCATGTGAAGTGAGATTGCGGGATGCAGCGTCAGAAACTGAGCCATGTCTTAGCATCCGTGGCTTTTGCGCCGCTTCTTTCCAGGCTTCACCCTGGACTTCACGGCCTTCTCCTTCTCCTCCTTTTCCTTCTCCTGCTTCCTCGATGCCACAGCCACGTTGAAAGAGCGCTCCAGCTCTAGGTCCGAGTGGTCTTTGGGCTTCACCCTGAAATGGGAACCGCGATACCTTGCAGGCTGAAGCTCATTGGCTCCAAAACACGCCACAAATGCACTTCCTACTGCCTTTCAAAGGGATGGAGACCCACCATTTTTGTCTCTGCTTCCTCCACTTGGCTTTTCGCTGGTGAAGTTGGGGTGCCTTGGTTGCGGCTTTGGCTCGCTGAGGATGCCTTCTCCACCAGCTCAGCGCGGAAGGCCTTGGCGGCCTCGAGAGCTGCTGCGTCGGCCTGGGCCTTCGGAGATGCCGGGGCCCGTGAAATTTTTACACTCACAATTGCCGTTCCAGCGGATATTTGGAATTCCACTGCAACTGGGGCTTGTGTGATCCTTTCGTCTGAATGTCTCAACTCCTCTGCAGCTGCCCCCACAGATTCAAAGACTTCCACGCCTTACATGGCATTGCTGCCGCCTGAGGATGAGAGCTGCTGGAGACCGTTCTCATTGAAAGCCCAACCATGACCCGCCCAAACAGAAGTGGGCAGGTCCCTCATCCAAGGCCACATCTTCATGCAATCCAGGCTGCTTTCCATCTCCATCCTCCCTTGCTGTGAGTCTTGGGGATGGACTTGTGCCTAGCAATTGCTGAGCTCAGTCCATCTGTCTGCAGTGTCATTTGCATATCGCGCGCCGGTCAAACGGCGCCGCTTGGCCGGTTTGGATTCTGGCTCAGCTGTCGCTTGACTCCTTGCAGGTATCATGCTCTGCTCTGGTACCATCTCCTCAGTTGCAACTTTGTATCCGCAGCTTGTAAGATTTTGAGGTTGCTCATCCGCAGTCTCATCTTCCACCCGGACATCCTGAAGAGGGACAATCAAAACTCGGGAACATCCTCCCCTCCCCTGGGCTCTCAGGAACCACATTTCGCTCAGAAGACAATCAGCAATCCCTCTTGTTGTTGAGCTTGGCCCCTCTATTTGCGTAGTCGTTTTCACATCGCGACTCATCAAAGGCCCCCGTTCGGCAGCACATGGTGCCTGAAGTGATTTCATGGTTCCAGATGTGTTTTGCTAGGATTCAAGTTCTCAGGCACACCTTTGTGGTGCCACCCGGTCTGGTTTGCTTTGGTCGTAGAGCCCAAAATGGCAGCGACCATGGGACTTTGAATCCATTCCGGCAAACAGGTTCATCTGAAAATCTAAGTGAGAGCAGCTTCCAAAGCAGAGTCTTTTCAAATGCTCCCTCGCCTCGTGTTCCAGCCATTCGCTGCTGAAAAGCACAAGTCGATCTTCCAGCGGTTCCACATCGAAGTGATAAACCTCCGGATCACACTGATCACACTGAAGATTAGGACCGGCCCACTTCAACTTCTAACGCGCGGGGGTAAGGGAAACTCTGAAATACCTAGGGTTCAAGTGGCAGTATGCCTGGACTCAACCAACCACAGGTCCAATCTCCAACAACTTGATTCTTTTTAGCACACATCCTTTTTTTTTTACAAATATATATATATATATATATCAGCTCGAATGACTCGAACAGTTCCATGATGTTCTGCGCTCCCTTTTCATTCCAACCCGTCATGCGCCACGCAGGCGCGGTGCCAATGGCTCACGGAAACGCTTCGTTGCATCGGCCACAGGAGGAACGACAAGGGCATCACTGCCATCGGACATGGGGCAAGTGCCTTAGCTGGAAATCAGACCCCGGACTCCTTGAGACCAAGAATCTGCTGCTTGGAAGCTGGAAACGAGCATCACCAGTCGTGCCTCTACTGTGTTCCGTTTCCTTGGCATGGTATCGGACTCTAAACGTGTACTTTCAATATCTTTCAATGGTCTCTGCCAAGCAGCGAGGGCATTTCTGCAGAACCAGCAGCGCCGAGCTTCTCGCCCGCGGCCTCATTGCAAACTCCGAACCTGGCAGCTTGGAGTCATCAGAAATGGCCTTGGGATCATCCCTTTGCCCTACGCGACCTCCAGCAGTTCGCGGAGTGCTCCGTCGTTTGACCGAGAAGGTGCAGCGGGTGGCAGCCAAAGGGTAGAGCTCTACCAACCTGCTCAATATAGGCTGGAGAATGTTGAACAGTGTTGAATTATTGGAATTTTGGTGTTTAATTGAACAGTGTTGAATATAGTTGGAGAATTCATGAGAATTCCCAATAATTGAACAGTATCTCAATGTTGAATTGTCCAACTTTTCTTCAGGCACATCTTCAGTGAGATCATCCCCCTGCGCCTTTGTGGCGACAGCTCTCGAACATCTTCTGCTGGGGCATCTTCGTGGTTTCTGAAGAACTCGTGGACCACTCGCCTGCGACACACGAAGACACCCTCTGGTAAACAAACATTGCTCTCCAACCAAAGAAAAACTGGTTTGAAGGAAAACTCATCTAGAAAGTGATAAACTCATATAAACTCCATATATTTCCATAGTGCCTGGTTTTCCGTTCCCTTGGATTACCAAAGAATGCGTACCACGATTTCATATGCAAACATTCTGCTATCACCCTGGCCTCTCAGGTGGGCTGAACGTGAGCACGGCACACCTGCCGCCCATCTTCAGAAGGTTCATGGCACCAACTAAGCCTTCCAGCGGTGAGGGAAATTAACAAAGGCACGGCCAGGTGGAAATAGAGACACACATGCCATCAGTTCTTTCCTGCTATGAGTCTGATTTTTGGCAGTGAAACCTGCACTTGGCAAGTTGACATCCACCATGGATAGCATTCTCCTTACAAACCTCGTACCGAGAAACCTCAAGGAAGTGCTGAACAAAATTGATAAGTCCATCAGTTGAGAAGTTCGGTGATCACTGCCTTCCTCCAGCTGTTGCAGCTCTCCTTAAGGGGAAGGGTGAAAAGGACTGCATCTGAAGATGACATGATGTCGTTCCCAACCTTGTAATATAAACCCATGAGGCCCCCCTCAACCTGGACACCGGATCTTGGGAAGTTTCATGATGCTTTCATGCTACAGTTCAACCATGAAGACTCTGACGAGCCGCTGTTGAGGAAGACGCGGATGCCATTGAGTGTCTTCTTCGCTGGATTCACCTGGCACATGACAAAACTTGCCAACGGCCAACGAACCATGTAAAGGGGAGTACTCCTGGCCCATCCTCGCCTGATTCATGTACTTCCCAGGCCTAGGCCCATCCAAGGGGAAACTCCAGCGCTTTACGGCTTTGATTACCTGCCAGGCAATGGTCTCCGTGTGGAAATCGATGCTAAATGCATCCGCCTAACGCAAGTAATATGGTAATCAAACTTGTCACCCTGAAACATACTTGGGAGATCTATCGGGTGTGCATGGATTTGCCCCTCCCCATCGAGATGTAAGTGCGCATATGTAGCCTGGCCCTAGTCCCTCCTGCCTTAGATACCTTCTGGATACCATGGTGCACATATAGACAAACCGATATAGCCCCAGTTAAACGCGCTGCACTGGCTACATCCAGTGATAAACCATCCCAAAAACCAAGCACGTGGGTGCCTTTTTCTATCATCCCAAACAGCGGTATGACTACCGTATGACTACAAACAAAGCCAACCTTGGGAGTGGTTTACCATTTAAGTTTACCATAATTTGCCTCAATCACTTCAATCACTCACCATATCCAGGCCAAATGGATCCCGACGGATCCCATGGCATCGTGGCCTCGGCCAACTCCCCGGTGCTGCGATAGGATCGCCCTCTTTGGCGCTGGTGCCGCAGCACGCGCTCAGCGATTCGGTCGGAGATCACCGGATCGTCCTGAAGATCTCGTAGTGATCACCACAGGTCGGAGATCACTATGGACCATGGTCAACTATTGTCCTTATAAACCTATAGTCAACTACCTATAGTGATCACTATTGTCAATCTTATAAACCTATAGTGAGGAAGAAGTGAATGAGAATCGTTTGGGGAGCCAGCAGTGCTGTGTTTATTAGTCTGTATCATTCAACTTGTAACACCACCAAGTCCTCACCATAGGTGTAGATCACCCAAGCCAATTCCTGCCACGAAAGCAGCATCGAAATTCTCGCAGACTTCGCAAACACTCAGCCCGAGCTCCTCCACTGAAACTTCTTGCAGCCAATCAGCAGCTGGCACTCCATGAGAAGGATTCAAACCTGATATTGGGACTTCAAGTTGAACAGCTAGCGCAGCTAGTTCATAACTACATAAAACTACACACTTAACTTGGACATGTAATTTGATGGAGGATCTGCCGTCGAGAGTGCGAACAACTTTGAGGGGACGATCTGTCTGCCGAGCAACGCAAGTCCAAGGGTGTGTCATCTGAAATCCGCAAGTCATCTTCCGCCTTTCCGCGCTTTCCGCGGTGCTTTGGTGAGACACTTCATCTTTTTTGGAGGTTGGATTAATACTCCATCTGGAACCAGCTTCAGGATCCAGTCCCCTTGCAGTCCCTGCCTGGTTGTTGGAGACACCCAGATCCATGAGCACCCCATCCACCTCCTCGCCCTGAAGCGCTTCCTCCATCTCACCAAAGGGTCGATGGAAGATCTTGAAACCTGAAGGCACCAAGGGCATCCCAGAAACCAATGGATGTAGGCGTAGCCTGAAGCACCAGAAGATAAGGACACCGATCCACTTCTTTCATCTTACTTTAAGGTCGAACCCTAAGCCCCTTTCCACTGCATAAGAACCCCCAAGGGGTTGCTGATTTTTTTATTGTTGGTTAATATCTGGCCTTGATGCCTAGAATTCAATGGTTCAGGAATGCTTTATCGTAGGCCTTATCATCATTTTCCGCATTAAAAATTGCCATATAATGGGTGGGTCATTAAAGTATCTATACTTCATACTTCAATGTTGTTGGTTAAAGTAATTTCACGTTCTGTTCTGCTGATACTAAATTTAAGGATATCCCATGTTGCCCATGTTTACGGGGACCAACTGCTGCCACAAAGACGTGGATCCTCCTCCTCCAGCGCTCGCGCCACCTCGATGGCTCGCGGGTCCACGTCGAAGGCCCTCAGGCGACCCGTGGGTGCCAGCCGCGCCTCGGATGATGCGCCATGCATCTACAAGTAAAAAATATATCTCTCCATTGCAGGTATGCATGGCTGATGGAGATCATAGATACTCAATGATCTTGTTGAGTTCTGCAACTCTTTGGGCGGCCCAACCAGCACTGAGCGAGAATGGCCACCACGGCCGAAGGTGCCATCGACGTAAAGCCCCTCTGCCAAGGTCCCCATCATTGTCCCCAGCACAGCATCTACAGATTCCGACTCCTGGCAGCGACCAAATGCAAATGCAAAATGGCAATTCACGTGGAATGTGCGAGTCCTTGCCGCTGTGAATCTACAAACGCAAACATCTCCGAACCGAAAGCCAATGCAATCTTTGGGGATATGGGATTTACTTGGAGGGATCAAAGCTGAATGGGCCCAAAATTGAAATACACCAATCATGGCGAACCTTGAGTCCCCGTTTGGCAAGTTGCTTTCCAAAGGCTACGGAAGTGGCTTTTATGGCCAACTCCCCAGATTTAACATGCACGTGTTTTCCCAAAAAAATGATAATAATGGTTTCCATTGAAAATATTGGATAAACAATATTGGAAAATGGAAAAATGGAAAAATTAGGTTTGGGTAATCAATTTCCCACCATTATTATCAATTATTTTGGGTAATCAACATGCAATGGAAACCCCATTGAAACTGCAGTTTTAGGGTAATACGTCATTCTGGACCAACCCACGCCGCCAACTTCAATGCCCAACACCGCCCCGGTGCCTGCACGGGCACATGTCCAACCTCCGCCGCATGGCTCCGGCGTCTCAGGTCCTCCTTGCGCATGGCCTGCACGGCCTGCGAAAATGGGCCAACTAGCCAAAGTGCCATGTCCATTTTTACATATCAAAAACCGCCTGATTTTTATTAAGAAATTAACCCAGCTTTGCAACCCAACAGCATACCTGAATCTTCCACCTACGTCTTTTTTCAGACCCTGTGCCAAAGTCCTGTTTTTTCAGTACCCAGAAAACTTTTCAGGACCTACTCTCAAA
>Ga0126342_10005249_pt1 | contig 22511 bp, 19 predicted proteins | sample Cyp1metagenome_FD_92528 | JGI IMG/M metagenome (GOLD analysis project Ga0126342, IMG submission 92528) | Coral microbial communities from Lord Howe Island, Old Settlement Bay, Australia - Cyphastrea 1 metagenome | ecosystem: Host-associated > Invertebrates > Cnidaria > Coral ...
GTGAAGTTCAGACCATGGAGGTTTTTCATTTTGATGTCTGCTGGGCTTCTGCGAATTGGGGAAGCATCAAACCCTGGGCCTCCTGCCCACTTTGATGAAAAGATGTTTCACATTGGTACGTTCCTTCCCTCAGGTCTTCGTGTAAGGGTTTGGATTTCTTCAGTGTAGGCTGAACACCTGAACACCGGGTTGCCAGCGATCTCTCTGGTAACGCGTTCGACAAAGTGGTGACAAAGTGGTGGTTTCAAACATTTTTTATTTTCCACAATATATGGGATAATCCTTCCCTCCCATTGACGAACTCATATTTTTCAGAGGGGTAGGTCAACCACCAACCAGATAAAGTTTGGATGAATTTGGTTCGTTTTCTGGAAGTCTCGCCCTGATTTTGCTAGGTAGCTTCCCAAACATTGGTCAGTTTAGCAAAGAAGATTTGGATTGTTTGAACAACGGCCCAAGCTTATGAACATCCACAGGTTGTGCGTTTCCAAAGATAGACACTGCTTGGACGGGTTAGGTATTAGATACCCTCTGGTAAACTAACATAGCTATGGAAAATCACCATTTTCAATGGGTAATTCCACTATAAATTGCCATGTTCAATAGCTTTTTGTTAGTTTACCAGAGGGTAGTTTCTGTAACTGCAAATCCGGTGACCCCAACGAGCCCTCCTAGCCATACCTATTTTGGTGGCCTTGGGATGCTGGAGTGGCTGGGTTGCTACCAGGCTTCCATGATGGAATTTTACACATGAGTGGGAACAGGTGATACTCCTACCAACTGGTTGTTGGTGCCAAACAGCTTTTCTCATGTTTTCCCAATGTTCTCCATCGCGCGACTTGGGGTCATCAACCCCTTTTTTTTTGCGTTGGACGAACACGTCCAAAAAAAACAGACACACCCACTTGACTGACATATCAAGGTGGTTAGTAGTTGGACCACAGTGCCACATTCGCCGTGGTAAAATATGCATTTTTTCACCATTCGAGGGGTTACGCTGGGGTGGGGTGGGGGGGTGTATTAACGTCCTGACGACAACATCCTTGATTCCATCTAGACAACACATGTCGAAGTAACTTGGAAGATGCCTGGCGGCCTGGCGCAGTCTCTGTGCCAAGAACAACATTCGAAATCAAGAGGTTGTTCACCAGATTAAAGAGTTCACCAGTCCGCTGCCCGTGCAGCATCGAAAAAAAAAAACTGTCGACGCTGGCGAGCACTAAGTGTGTGGATCGGACTTGGGAGGCCCTGAAGCACTCACTACCTGCCCAAAAAGAAGTTGATGAAAGATCCACACACAAAGTCCCTCTGTCCCTTTTTCACACCAAGTCCACGCGTGGGCTTGGCGTAAGAATTTGGCCCACTTGACCGCAAAGATTTTTATGCGGCAGTTCGCCAAATTTGGTGAAGACCGCACTAGTTTACCCGCATTTTGCAGAAGAGAAAAAACAGAGTTTTTGCGGATATTCAATGAAGACGAGACAGAAATCCCAATGGAATTGCGATGATTTCAGCACGAGCACGACAACTGCTTCGCCGCATTGCTCCCTATATGGGCTCTGAGGCCTATGGAGTACTTCCAGCATGTGAGCCTTCTCAACTTTGGACTCTCCTCCAAGCTGAAGTTGAATGTGCCCTGCAGGGCGATCACCCGTTCTGTGGTTTCTCCACTGACCTCATCAGGGCGTTCAACAACATCCCTCGGCAACACACCTTTGAGTTGGCTGCACACCTTGGGGTCTCCTCACATGTTTTGGTGCCTTGGAATGCTTTTTTGACTACCTGCACCAGATCCTTTGAACTCCAGGGTGCCCTGAGTGAAAGTACCACTTCTACATGTGGCCTTGCGGAAGGGGATGCACTTAGTGTTTACGCGGTGGTGCAACTCAACCTGGCATGGCATTGCTACATGCAAGCATTTGCCCCACAGGTGCGATCCCTTAGCTTTGTTGACAATCTTGCGGTCGTTGCCTCTCAGCCTGACTTTGACTTGCTGACGGGAGGCCTTGTTATCAAATCGTCATTTTGACTCACGGCGAAATGCAAGCCGTGCACCTAGTCAAATACATATACATATACATATACATATACATTTACATATACATATACCTATACACACACATACATATATATATATATAATGTTTATAATGTTTATGTATATATATATATAATCATTTATAAACACATTTTATCCCATATTTTAGCTAGTAAACACCATTTTGGGGTGACGTTATTTAAAGCACGGGGGTAACTCTTTACGCCAGGTCATTCCAGACAGACCAGATGGAATGGCCATTGGCGTCACGAGTCACAGGCCCGGGAATCGTAAGTGGTGAATGCCTCCCTTTTTTTCCATTGTGGTTACCATTGATCTGGGTAAATTATAACGACCTCGCTGTTCTCCCTCACTATAATCATAGTTGGTAAGAGGAATCATCCCAAAATGGCCGAACAATTCAGGTTAGTGAAATATTATAATTTACCCAGATTGATAATTCACCACTAAGGCAATTTAATGACCATTTATGTCATTTCCGTTGATAATTTACCGTCAATGGCAATGAAATTAGATTTAGCTGATGATGGTGATTACCATTAAAGATCTATCAAAGAATATAGATTATTCATCAATGGTAATGACCATTCAATGGTAATGGGATAAACCGCATGACCCCAACTAATTGTTCCCGTTACTATCTAAGGATGATCTACACCATTTGATCGGATATTACCTCTACACTCAATACTAGTGTATATATGCAACCCTTGCTAGCTCTATATATATATATACACATATTTATATCCTTTGCAACTCGGGTTTATTCCATGTAAAGATAGGGAGATTAGCATAGATTAACATTGGTGATGAACCATATACCTATTTTGGTATGCACATCCAAGTAGATGTAGAGAAGACTGGCAGATCAATTGTAAGCTTGTAATGTCCTTTAAACCTGATTACACCTGATGTGGTCAAGAACGCTGTGGGGTGGGTGTTCAAGAAAGATGAGATACACCTGTTTAGCGCTGAGCCAGAGCTGATGTCCGTTAGTGCAGCTTGTGGATGAATCCAGATACTGGCGTTTTTTCTGTGGAGGAATGTACCCTTTGGTAATCTAACATAGCTATTGAAAATTGTCATTTATAGTTGATTTACCCATTAAAGATGCTCATGTTCTATAGCTATGTTAAATTACCAGAGGGTACATAGAAGGAGACTTTGATTTTTTCGAGGACTTTACAGTGGCTTAAAAGATATAGACCGCCTTGGCAGCGCGTGGGATGTGATTTGTCCACCCAAATAGGCAAACATTGTTGGATGAAGGCTTTGTCAAGCATGCTGGATTTCAGATGTTGAAATGCCCAAACAGTGCCCTAACAGGGGGGGAAAAAAAACGTGGCAGACGTTGCAATTGCAAATCCCCCATAGATCCATTACTGGCTGGTGGTTTGGAACTTGTTTTTCCATATATTGGGAATAATAATCCCAACTGACGAACTCATATTTTTCAGAGGGGTAGGTATACCACCAACCAGATTAAGTTCGATGATTTTCCAAACAAACCTCCATTTTTGATGGGGATTTTCCACCTCTGACGAGGCTACCCTGAGGTCGACCAGTTGGGGCCGATCTCCTGGTTGACATCCCATGGAAATCGGCCCATTCGACGTAAAGAGGTACCAGTACACCCATAAAATATGTTTGTTTCGATCCCCGTTCTTCGACGTAAATCCATAAGATATCACCATTAGGATGGGTTATAACCCCAATTATTCGAATTACAAGAGTGGGGTCAGTTGGGGTTAGAAATGAGTATAACCATGGCTGCAACCATAAGTTGGGATATAACTTAACCCCTATAGCTATGGTTATATATCCACTTATCCCAACTACACCCCCAAGTACCGTGGATTATACCCATTCTTTCACCAATTCTTGGTGAACCCACGTGTACGAGTGGTGCCCCACGGCTCTTTTTTTTTACCATACAACTGGGGGGATACGCGGGATGAACCACCGGTAAGTCCAACCACCACCAGAAACCCCAACTATTCCCATGATCATAGATCATACTACTACTGGCTGGTGGTTTGGAACCATGGAATTTTATTTTTCCCATCATATTGGGAATTTCATAACCCCAACTGACGAACACATATTTTTCAGAGGGGTAGGCTCAACCACCAACCAGATATTGATTAAACTTGCTGATTCATCCCAATTAGTAAGTGGCTTAGCTTCGCTCACCCCCACACAACTGGACACAGATAATATATTTATTCGTATTAATATCCCATTGACTAAACCCTTTATATATATAATCATCCTGGAGTAGATAGAAGATAGATACGGACTTTCATCTTCTGCAGCATCACAAAATAATCTAAGCCATAATATAAATATATATAATTATATATATAGCTGGGTTTTACTATGGTTATGGAGTATATGAATGTATAATATATATATATACACATTTATGTACATATATATATATATACATATATATATATATGTATACAATACATATATATATATATATATAATTGAAATATATGGTTATCCCATTCCCCTCATTATTCCCCCATTTCAGGCCGGATGAGATCTTGGAACCCCCGGTGTCCTCGGATGCCTTGCGGCCGGCATGGCTGGTGGGCTTTGATGGGGCCATCTGGGATGGCGCCAAGATGGAGCCTTGGAACAAAACGAACAAGACGACTTGGCCCTTTGAACGGTTAGTAAAGATGCAGCCATAGCTATGATCCATTTACCAATATTTGTCTTATATATCAATATAATGAAAACTATGAAATATTGATATGTGAACATATCCCCAATTGGGATATTCCATATACCAATATAAATGATATATACCCCCAGTTAGATTTCTGGAATATCCCCTGGGTGAGATGGGATGAACTATTTATGGCTTGTATTCCTGGACTATAAGCCACTTAAACGACTTACTGGTGCTAAACGTGGCCTTTATGGACGAAAGTCAGCAATTTGGAGAATATCATGAAGTCGCCTCTCTTGTTGCCATTAAGCAGGCTATATTGGCGGTCTATGTGGGCGATCATCGACAAACCCCAGGTGGCCTCTCCAAAGGCAGAGCTGCCTCCAAGAACCGGAAAAAAACTACTTCGCCAACCCCTGGGACTTAGAGCTCGAACCAAGATGGCGGCTATCTCCCCTCAGTCCGCTTGTATGAGATTGTGCGGCGACTGTGGCCGGACGCAAGTAGTGATGGGTCGAAGCTCACGCAGCTCTTGAGTGATGCCTCACTAGCACATGCAGGACCGTGAATCACTGAGACGGGCCATGGCATGCTCTCTACTACAACGATAGTTAGCCAGTGGATCCCCGAAAATTCCCTACTTTTCGCATGGCTAGGAAACCCCACTAAGAGATTTCTGGCTGGAAAATCATTTGGATTATCCATTGATGGTATATGATTAAATCTAATGGGGATATGAAAATCCATATATATATATATAATTAATGGGGATATGAAAATCTATCATGGCTGGGATTATCCATTGCTATGTTTTTTCCCAGAAATCATCAAAAAACCTGGCTGTTTTCATTGGTTTAATCCCTCAAAAATAAGGCTTTAACCAACGACAAGTTGGGAAATTTATTGTTTAAACAACAAAAAAGCAAGGCTAAGGCTAAGCCTTGGACGAGGGAATTTTCAGCATGAAAAATTCCTGGCCTCACCAACCAAAAGTGAAAAATATCCCCAACTTGTTGGCCGATTCAATGGATTTTAAGCAACAAAAATGCTAGAGTGTGATGCTATATACATGATTATATACATGTGATGTGTTGTGTGCATTTGTTTGCTAGCGAGATGATATTTGGGTACACCGGCTGGCTCGGCAGTTGTTTTTCTATTTTGACATGATGTTAACATTTAAAATAAAAAAAACATCCAATCTTGTTGGTTAGAGGCGTATGCAAGTAAACCCTTCCCCGTGGTATTGAATACCCCCCTAGAAGCCATGGTTTAGTATTGGATCATATTGGGTCTATGGCAGACAATCAGCAGCAAGCACCTTGATGAAAAAGGATGGGATGGGATTAAACCAACAGGCATGGGACCAGCTGGTGCATTTTTAGGCGGTTAGCCAGCTACCCGGCCTGGTAATTTAACAGTTCGCTATGGAAAATGGGCATAGAAATAGTGAGTTTTCCCGTTAAAAATTGTGATTTTCCATAGTTTTTTGTATGTTTACCAGAGGGTACTCTCCACGCCTCCACTTAGCCCCTACAGTGGCCTGGGCGCCAGAGTTTCCTTGCAATTCCCGAACGAACAAGACGTCCAGCAAAACCTTCTCCGAACCCATTCAAGCCACATCGAAAAGGTACAACAAAGTCCTTTGCCTGTTTTGGGGGCAATCCCCGTCTTTAATCCTATTTATTTCTGAAAAATCCCTCGCTATGTGGGTAAGTTCGAAAACCCTGCAGAATCGAATGGGGATAACCGTCTCAAATGCCTCAGCATTTCAGGTTGGTGAAGTATTATCCCCCATAGATGGTCAAAAATCCTATGATTGCTTGATCATAGCCCCCATTTTCAGCGTTTCACGTAAACTACTGATTAACTTCTCCACTTGTTCTATTCAATCCTTCTGATGATATATCCCACCATCCCTCCAATGAACATAGACCCTTCCGTTGATGGGGGTTGGAAGACTATTTCCTCTTTACAAGAGTGCAGTTCTCAAGCTCAAACAATTAGTTGGCGGGATGTTAACATTAATCAAGAACCATGAACATCCCATTCAATCCTGTTATTCATGAAATCTCATAGAATGTGGTTATCCCATTGATCAGCTATTAATCTCCCCTTGCTGTTCCCATATCACAGACTTCCTGGATGATCACTGCATCACCAGGAATGGCTTCTGAGCAGCTGGGACACGCGACAGCTACGTGTGGGTGATGCTGTAGGTGGGAGGAAGGGATGGCTTGGATGACTTCATGATGGAAGGAAGTGTGACTGAAACTGGGAGGAGAAGCAAACCATTCAGAGAGGGAAGTGTAAAAGATTTTTTGGAAGATTTTTTAGGCGTTCAAAAAAATGTTGGAAAGAACTTGCCATACAGAATGCTTTGATTGGCCAGCAAGTTCATGATAAGCAACAAAAGTCGGTATCCTAAGTTATCAGCACCATAGAGAGATTGAAACTTGAAACTCCCAATGATTGCTGGAAACTGGGTGATGATCGTAGCTTCAGGTTCCGGAAGATGTTGTGGGGGAAGGCACTAATGTGGTAAACCCAAATGCCATAAACCTACCATTTAGGGTTGGTTCATACAACAAATCAAAGTGGTGATTTTGGGCATGGTGCATTCTTGGGCTTGCATATGGGTTTCCCACCCTCTGGTAAACTAACATAACTATATTTTTTAAAAAAAAAAACTTTTTTATGTGTAAATCAACTATAAATGGCAATTTTCAATAGCAAACTGTTAGTTTACCAGAGGGCACATTATTTCAAATGCTATGTTCAATGCCGAAGTCACAGCTCGACACAAGAGCCATCCCCACGAGAAAGTATGTTCTCAGATTGGAAGACACCAAGGAACAACGTGTTGTTGGTGAAATTCCCAAAAGATGAACTGCTTGGTGGTTTCAAACATTTGGATTATGTTCCTTAATTAATATATGGATATATGGGATGTCATCCTTCCCATTGACGAAGTCCATCATTTTCAAGATGGGCACATTGCACCACCAACCAGTGAAGCTGATTGACATGATGTCCAAGCCCAACGATGATCCATGGAGGTCATGGTGAATCGATTCTCATAGAATTGGATGATGGGAAGATTGAAACCGGAAAGCCCTAACCATGGTTTCCGGTTCAGATTTTCCCTGATTGAGAAAATGGATCTGTGGGAAAGATGCGACCTTAAACCCAAACGGTCCTATTCAGGGGGCTCACCTGACAGGAGTTGATGAGTAGAAAAAACAGCACCCGAGTGAACCTATTCAACTAGTTTTCAACTTTGATAACTATGGTTGGGGGGTTGTATCCCTGGGATTTATATACTGTATCCATTGTTGGTCGTTCAATCCCTGTTTCTTATGGTTAAACCCTTGTTTCCCTGTGTCGCAGCCAGGTGCCATGGTGGACCAGCAGGGTACCCTGCGCATTTTCGTGAATGGTCGGCAGATGGCCAAGGGCCCCACGATCACAACACAGGTGCGACTGAATGCGCACAACAATTTTGTTCAGCATATACCCTTTGGTTATTTGACGTAGCTTTGGAAAATGGCCCATTTATAGTGGATTTTTGATTAAACATTGTGATTTCCCATAGCTACGTTAAATAACCAGATGGTAACAAGAATACACATATCATTTATAGGGAAATGGTGAATCAGTAGGATAATGGTGAAACAATAATAGTTGAAAATATGTGAAAATCCCATTTATAGTAGACATTTTATATCCCATTATCAACTACTGGTTGGTGGTTTGGAACATGAATTGTATGACTTTCCATATATTGGAATAGTAACCCCAACTGACGAACTCATATTTTTCAGAGGGGTAGGTATACCACCAACCAGCATATCATTTATAGTAGACATTTTATATGTGAAAATATATATGGGACAATGATGGGATTAGTAGCAAAATGGTGAATGGATAATAGTTGACAGTGGTTAATAATAATACCCTCTGTTTATTTAATGTAGCAAGAACTAGAAAATCCGCATTTGATAGGTAGGTAAATGACCATAATTCATCGAGCTAGATCAGCCACGGTTTCCATAGCTCGTAGCTATGTTAAATAACAAGAAGATAACAATAGCATACAACATATAATTTGCAACAAACACATGGTGAATGATATTCAACAGGAGTAATATCATTGACTGTTTCAACATTTATGACAATTAGACAACGACAACAACAACAGCAACAACAACAGCAACAACAACAACAACACCAACACCAACACCACCACCAGCACCACCACCACCACCAGCAGCAGCAGCAGCAGCAACAGCAACGACAAAAACAACAACAACAATATGCAGCATAATGTACAATGTTTGTGCACATTTTTCATACAAAGATGCATTATACAACATTCAATTTACCATGTATAAAATATGCGACATCGTGCAATGCAATATGGAATGTACTCTACATGCTGTATATGCATCAAACACCTATTGTATTTTACAATATATCTGTTTGTCTACATATATATATATATACATACGACATGTGTGCGCGTGTTTATGTGTGTGTGTGCATCTAATTCAAATTGCTAATTAAAATGCCTTCCGGGTGGGCTCCCTGAAATACGCTGGGGCGCGGTGGAGACGTAAAACAAGGGTCCCTCAGTTGAACGGAACTTAGGGGAGATAGCAGTTCAGAGGACAGCGCTGACGAGGACGACATTGAGCATGTTGCCGTGGAACAGGCTGTTGATGACACAGTTGGGGACTGGTATGGGGATCTCGATTGTGATGCCTTGCCGCCCAATGCCGAACTGTAAACAAGACTTACTTTTCTTCAGGGTTTTTCATGTTCTGGCAGATGAGTCTGGCAGTTTCCTTGCCTGTGGGCGCCCGATCTCGAAATCCTATGAAATGCTTTCAGAAGTGCCGAAAGTGCTGCCTGAGAGTGCAACGGTCCGATGAGGGGTCCATAAATCGTTGGCAGAATTGGTGGTACCAAGCCAATGATCAGTCAAGATTGCACCCTCGCATGATCTTCATACAGTTGGTGGTGCATGCTCTGCAGGCGACTGTCCTTTCGCCATTGCAGGCGCAGTATGTCTCCGATACCATAGGGACAATTTTGGACGTGATGGGCTTCCCGCTTGGATCCGCTTGGCTTTTAGGGCCTCTTGGAGCTCCGGGCAATGTATGCTGCCTATGAGCTCAATCTGAGATCATCGGGGAGTTGCCAGTCCATCTGCACCAAGCCTCCTTCCGACCCCAGATCCTGCAGAGCCACATCAATCACTGGCTGGAGGGATCATACCTACTTCAACTGCGCTTGGGGATTCCGACAGTGATTGACCGCAGGATCTGGTGCACTGCATGAATCGCACATGGCCAATTTGATTTATGATACTCAAAATGGTTAAAGATACATAAACTTACTGGTGCTAAACGTAGGGAATGGATGGGTGGCTGGGGGTTGCCGGGATTATTGCTACTTAGCCAGTGGATCATTCCCGAAAATTCCCTACTAAGCAAAAGATACACAAAGATACATAAAGATAGCGTCTTGATTTGTCCCAAGCCATCCAATCCTCACGCCATTCCAAAGTTGCCATGCGAGCGTTTTGCTTTCGCTCCAACGAGATATTTGGGACACTAGGAGTCTCATCCTGTCTTCATGCTATCAACATTACCAGTAGGATATGACTAGCCTCTGGTAAACTAACGGGTTGAGACCTGAAAAATGGCCCAGTCGAAATAGTTGATTTACCCATTAATAGCATGGTGATTTTCCATAGTTATGTAAACGTTTATCAGAGGGTAGCACTAATACTGGTACCGCTACTACTAGTGGTTTTATGTTCGTTACTACTCTTAGCGTCATTGTTTTACCACTGTCATTATTATTATTTCTTACAATTGCTACTACTATTCTTCGTGCGAAACCATCCAACTTCCACAGTAGCTCCACCGGGCAGCAGCCCCGCTATCGCGCCGTCCAGTCATCGCTGTATCCCATGGTGGATCTCTTGGGCACCGTGAAGCGTCTTTCTCTGCTGCCAAAGTGCACCACGCCCGAGCTCTCCGAGGCAGAGAAACGATGAGGGTACCCTCTGGTAATCCCAAGAAATATAGGACAATCATGGGAAAATAAAGGAAAATCTTCTATAAATGGAGGTATTAATGGGAAAATCCCAGATGAGGGTACAGATGACCCGGCTTGGTGTCCTCGAATGTGGTGGGCCGCTGGGGAATCCCAGTGGCCTAGCCATGGAGGTTTAGTTCGCTAAGAAAGTCATCGAACTTTCCCTTGCCATGATTACCGGAGGGTAAGTAGTTGGCTTTTCTAGGATTCCAACCCCAAGTTGAGTATCGGTACCCGTCCCCAATTCACAAAATGAAGTGCTAAACACAGGGACCATGGAAAAATAGCGATCCAACCATGTAGGATGAGGATTTAAGTATCAGTAATTGGGAATCGATTTGATATTAAGCCAGGATTCATTTTAAAAAGCGTTTTCTATTTGGTAGTACCCCCCCGTTTAATCAAAGTTTCTTGATCCGGGGTTGCATATACTGGTATCCAACGGTGCTATTCAAGGCCCAAAAGACGCTTCGTAACGGTTCCGACGGCATTTTTCCTGCAAGCTCTGCTCGATGGAAAGGTGTCAGATTGAAAAAAGGAAAGGCTAGATCACTGGGTTGGTTTTAAGGGCCTTGTTTTTGGAAACCCTGGGGGATCCTCAAGTCACCATGCGTTTCAAGACTCAAATGGTCTTGGGATATCTTGGGATGACTTGGTGATACCCCCCATTGTAGGAAACCTCCATATGGCGGTTCCTGTGAAGCTTGCCTTAAACCCAATGACAAAAGGTGGCCGACTTCAGCTGCAAGGGCCAGTTTTCCATCTTCGCTCCCCAGGAGCTTTGGACGCCTCCAGCACCGCCCGAACCGGACAAGACCATGGCATCCTTCCATCGAGAAAAGGTGTGGCTGGGAAGTCGGAAGAAGGGTTGGATTACTGGTTGGTGGTTTGGAACATTTTTTCCATATATTAGGAATAATAACCCAATTGACTAATATTTTTCAGAGGGGTTGAATCCACCAACCAGGATTATCTTTTACAGATGGTGGGGATTCATGTTTTTGGTGAAAGTTGTAAGATCCTAGGGTGAACATTCATCTTGAATATGGCTTGAATGAGAATTAAGCGGCCTTCCGGAAACGAATGTGAATGAACGGGTAGAGAATAATCAAGACTTATCGGAAGTTAACTAACAAGTATGGCGTTTTTTGTAAGAGTATTGATAATGAGAATTCAACCAAGTACAGTTGGTTTTTGTTCTTGATAGAGATTGGGAATTGCCAAGAAAATTATTGGAGACAAAATCAACAGGATTCAGGATGTGAGTAGAAGCAAAAGTTCGGGAACCAGAAGTGCCCGAGTAAAGTGTTTATTTCAGAAGGAATACTACCAGGTTTGCTGTAGCAACTAGGCGAAGATGGATTTATGCAAAAGGGTAAGCTGCTAGGCAATCATATTCTCATTGGCCTACACTCCTCCAATCTCCAGTTTCATCCACATTTTAATCCCTTTTCCAAAAAAAATATGGTTTATTTGTTCAAAGGTGACAATTATTGGTGTTGACAATGGTAATGATGAAGATGGTGTTGTCATTTCACTAAATAATAGTTGTTGAACCACATCTTTATTAAGAATGCTAACAATATTGTTTAAATATTGTTGTTTTGATTTGTTCCTGATCTGGTTGGTGCTGACAATTATTTTATCCCATGCAGGATGATCCAAAATCACCACCTGCCCTCCTTCATCGGTCAGTTGGCTCACCATTGTTTGGCAAAATCCACTGGAAACTGACCAAAAACCATTGGATTGTACCATTTGCTGGTCACTTCCATGATGAAATTGCCTTAAAACCCAATGGAACATTCATCTGGTAAAAGATTGAGCCGTGGATCCACTAAAACTTGCTAAAATATGATGAAACTCACATGAAGCCACCATTCTCATTCATTACCCCATTTACCCACCATTTTTGTTGGTTTGGTGGTCCGAAACATTTTTCCCACATATTGGGAATAATAATCCCATTTGACTAATTTTTTTTCTCCCTACCCTCTTAAAAATGGAATTTGAAGGGGGGGGTCGTCCTGAAATTTCATTTTAAAATTCTATTTTTGCAATCATGCTTTCTCAATGATCAATATTCCTCATCATTCCATGTCATTGGCAAGCATATGAAAATTAAATACTTGCGCTTAGCTCCGGAGGAGCTAAGCACATGTCAGACTGAAGCAGCACATACCTAGGGATGGCATCCTTCCAAAAATTGCACCGCCGTCATCATACTTGCGCTTAGCTCCGGAGGAGCTAAGCGCAAGTATTTTCTAACCAGTGCCCAAGGCTTGTTGAGAAATGTTACATTACAATTCCATTTGAGGGGTTGGATCACTATCCCAGGGTTTCCAAGCAAAAAAAAAAGTAATTCGACAGCTTGGTTTTGTCCCCCCCCGCCCTCCCCCTCTATAGGGGTAGGGATATATTTTTCAGAGGGGTAGGTATACCACCAACCAGTCCAGATTTTGCTACTTCAATGCCCATTTTGCTTGGAACCTCCAGTTTTCTGAGTGAAACATCCACCATTGATGAAACCGGTCCACCCTCCACACCTTCATTTTTTTCGGGACCATGCAATTGGGGCGTTTAATATTCGGGTGATGGTTTTTAAGTATGGTTGCTAGATATATCATATACTATGGTTTTTAAACCAACAAACTTATAGCTGGGGCACCTTGTATGGCCATAGTCATAGAAGAACTATAACCCTAGTGGTATAACTATGGAACATTAGGGAAATATATATATATATATACATATATATATACACATATATACACACACCAAATAGAAAAACAGCATCTGCCAGGTGGGCAGCCAGATCCTCCTCTCCGAGAACGGCGCCTCCGCACAGCGCGCCACCTACACGCAGAGCGCCTTGGAGGGTGGCCTCGTCTTCGGCGACGCGCCGTTGCCGCCCCGGGAGGTGCCGGACGTTCCACTGGTGGTTTTTCCGGAGAAAATGGATGAAGATGGGGATTGAAGTATGAAAAATGGTGGTTTAAGATGGTTGAGTCATCCAAAATTGGATTTGTTTTGTTGTTTTAAACATTCAATCAGCAAAATATGGTGAAATTACGATGAAGGATACTGGTGCTCGGGCTTTTGGGTGAATATAATATTTTCTGGCCGATGAGAATTTAAGCCACAAAAAAAGGAAGGTATCATAAAATATGATATCGATACTTTATGGGATATATGGCCACCAACGTGATATCTGAGTAAATCAATTGGACAGGGATGTAATCATGAGAAATGCATAGAAATGCTGCTTTCAGCAACAAAGATGTAGTGAATTTAGACCATCAAACTCCACCTGGAGGCTTGCCGCATCATTTTCATCACCTGGCCGCCCCTCGCCCCGCTTCGATAGAGCTTCACTGGGCGGCAGCGCCAAGGAAGCTCCACTTCGAGCCGAAACTGACTGGGAATGCGCAGCCATTGCCCTGCAAAAATTCATAGACATCAGAGATGGCGTGACCATTTGGACTGTCTTGGGAAAGGATAGGGATTTGTCCGACAATTGAGCGGAAAACGCTGTTGCATCCGCTGGCGAAGATTTTCATTTTCTCTCCGTCCAAGTGTGCCGGCATGGACGGCCCAATGTTGACCAAGACTGCAGATTCCAAACAGGTTCCAGCGGATTCCTTTGTTATGGAAAATGATTTTGCCCATACACCCACTGGTTAAGAGAACAACCGAACCTATGGTGATCGGTTAACCTTGAAACCATATATCAGAGATTATCAGAGATCCCATCCTTAGAATTAAAAGATGCGATGCGATGTCTTCTCGCGTAGTTTTTGACCTCAACAAATCCAAGGATTTCTGGCTATATCCCCAAGTTCAATTACTACCAAGCAGATTGTCATCACATTTTTTGCTAGTAAAAAAACAATCGTTTGTTTGGTGACATCTATTTTCTGGTTGTGAACATCCCATCCATTGCAAGCGTTTGGATAGGAGAGCGGAGCTGACACCCAGCATTTGATAATTCAACACCACCAAGTTTACAACCGCTACCGATTTTGGCAACACGTACTAACAGTTACTAACAGATTAGCCATCTGCAATACCAGTTGCTAGCAATCCCCATGGTGATTGGCAGCAATTCCCTGGTGACCTTTGCTTGGTCGGTAAGCCCAGCATTTTGCGAAGATGATCACTTTACATCATGCAGATTGCTACGCGTAATTACCCTCTGGTTATGACTAACAGTTCGCCATGGTATAGATGGCCCATAGAAATAGATGGTTTACCTATTAAAAATGATTTTCCATGGCTATGTTAGTCATAACCAGATGGTATATTTATTTATGTTATTACAATATATATATATATTACCCATTGAACAGACTTAACCACACCCAAGTCGTATTTGGTTTTTTGGTTTAGAAACGATAAATCTAATCAGTGGCGAACCACCATGAAAATTTTCAAAAATCCATCAAAATCCGCTGAAATCCATCTGGATGTCCGTTAAAATCCAATAAATCCCATTAGAATCCCATCAAAATGCCTTAAAATCATTAAAATCCTTTTGAATTATATTAAAAGCCTATTAAAAACCAATAAAACCCCATTCAAATCCATTAAAATCTCCTAAAATGCCAATCTATCAAGAATCGGATCCGTAAGAGACTCCATGCACCTCCAGGACTTCGCCGTGGGCTTCAGCTTCATCGTCACCAGTCCAGTGGCACCCGGAGATACCGAGGCCATTTTTGGGATCAGTGACGCCCGGATTTATTGCTGCTTGGTGCTTTGGAATGGATCATGACTTTCCAGATATTGGGAATGGAATAACATCCCAATTTCTGGTCAAACCCAAATCAGATTGTTGGTAATCAATATCCCCATGTTCTCTGGTAATTTAACATTTAGCTATTGCAAATGGTGATTTATAGTGGAGTTTCCAATTAAATATGTTGATTTTCCATAGTTGTGTTAGTTTACCAGAGGGTATTGGGAATGGAATAACATCCCAATTTCTGGTCTAACCTAAATCAGATTGTTGGTAATCAATATCCCCATGTTCTCTGGTAATTTAACATTTAGCTATTGAAAATGGTGATTTATAGTGGGGTTTCCAATTAAATATGGTGATTTTCCATAGTTATGTTAGTTTACCAGAGGGTATTGGGAATGGAATAACATCCCAATTTCTGGTCAAACCTAAATCAGATTGTTGGTAATCAATATCCCCATGTTCTCTGGTAATTTAACATTTAGCTATTGAAAATGGTGATTTATAGTGGAGTTTCCAATTAAATATGGTGATTTTCCATAGTTATGTTAGTATACCAGAGGGTATTGGGAATGGAATAACATCCCAAATTCTGGTCAAACCTAAATCAGATTGTTGGTAATCAATACCCCCATATTCTCTGGTAATTTAACATTTAGCTATTGAAAATGGCGATTTATAGTGGAGTTTCCAAGAAATATGGTGATTTTCCATACTTATGTTAGTTTACCAGAGGGTACTGGGAATGGAATAACATCCCAACTGACGAACACGCGAGATTTTTTTTCAGAGGGGTAGGGCTCAACCACCAACCAGTACCAGGTACCTCAAGAAAGAGATGGTTAAGACTAAAAATACCCTCTGGTTTTTTAACATAGCCATGGGAAATGACCCATTTATACACGGTTTACCTATTAAAGATTGTGATTTTCCATGGCAAACTGTTAGTCATAACCACATGGTAGACTAAAATCTGTGGTCCCCTGGCTCTTAAATTTTGACCAGCATCCACAGCCAAAGACCGGCCAATCCAAAGTCCTTCCTTTCTCTTCAGCCAAAAAGCTAGACTTTTGATGTGCCCATTGTTGCGACGCTTTGAAAAATGTGTGGTTCATAAATGCTGCGAAGCATCAAAGAACCTCATTTTTTGCCACATTGAAAAGAATCCAGAACATGACATTTCAAGTGCTCTAGCAGCTCAGCACGCATCACTCACTTCTTGTTTTTGTGTACTTTGGCATTTGGCTCTCCAATCAAAAACAGCCGAAATCAACAGAACATGTACTTTTGAAGTAAGGTTAGAAAGCTGTCCAAAGCAAAATATATGTGAAAGCATTGGAAATACTTGGAAAGGAAGGATGATTCAGGGGCTCCCTGCTGGATTTGGAACTAAACGGCGTAGCCACCAAAACGGCGTAAATTGCCACCGAAGCGCCGTAAATCGAAACCAGGGAGTTTCCAGTCTTTCAAGTGCGGTATGTCAAGGGTCCATTTAGATGACGATCACTGTATGCATAATGTCGGTGCACACTGGGCATCCCAAGATTTTTACATCTGGTTGGTGGTTTCAAACATGTGTTATTTTCCAGTTCATATATTTATATGGGATGTCATCCTTCCCATTGACGAACTCCATCATTTTTCAGAGGCGTAGGGCTCAACCACCAACCAGACATGCTGAAAGCATCTGAAAACAGGATCGCCTTGAAGCCCATTTAACTAGGCCAATCTTACATTGATACAAACTAATCCTAACTAGTCTTGTGGTATTAATGGGAATATCCACTAACTAACCAGCAAAAGACGTTATTTTTTGCCAGGTATCTGGCTGATTGGAAATGTTAAAAGGAGCAACAACGCTTCAAGATGTGGGAAATCAAAAAATCCACCGTCTTTACGGTCACCCCGGATAATGGACGATGTGGGGCTGGCCGGCTGGGATACTATAGCTATAGCTATATTGATATATATATATATATGATTAATCTGATTGTATGTACGTATACATCTTTATTTATACATATACAATCATATACATATGGCCGGGATGGCCTTTGGGGAGTATTAAATGGAGGAATATCACATCTCACGGAAAAGATCCCTATCTTTTGCCAGCTGTCTGGGTGAAGGTGACCCATGGTGACCATGATCAAGCCATAACCCTATCCCCCAGCGAAAAGGTGGTTCCATAAATAGGGGATCCCCAATAGCTGGGTGGCTTATAAGGGGAACTCTTATTAAGATGGATGATGTAGGGGTACCTCCATGCTAGGAAACCTCCATTTATGATTTTAGAACGACGGATCCTAAGTGGGATGTACATCCAAGTACACAACCCAAGTACACAACCCATGTATAACTGTATAACCCGTTCGTCTAAGTGTGTTATATTATGATTATTGCCCGCACTGGGTCGTGCACATTCAAGTACTGGGGATGGAATATGTAATACAAGTGCGACAGAAAATTCGCAGATTTGCATTTCACCCAACAGAAATCATGGATATTCCATGTATGGAATTATCTACAAAAGTCTTTCACTTGGTTTCCAAAGATATTTTGAGTCCGTGTTTTTCAGAGGCTCAATCTACTCAGGAATCCTATGAAGTCATAGTTTTGCATCCCAATTAGCTATTCGGATTGGCCGGCCGAGCAAGGGCTTCTCTTCTGCAGACACGGAGAAGCTGAAAAAGTAGTAACCGCAATGCCATAAACAACTACCATTTGGGGATGATGTTTCCCACACATTTATAGCACTATTGGGGATTGATTATTCGTGGGCTTACCACACAGTCAGTACTCGCAGCTGCACTGGAAAATCTTCAATCTCTTCATGAAACCTGACAATGGTAATCCAATCAACTCCCGAAAAAGGGGTGCCCCCAACTATAAGTTGGTGTACCCCATGAAACCGCTATGGAGGTATGATGTATCATATGCATCTGCCACCAGTTCATTAGTTATAAAAGAACTCGGCGAATTATGTGGCGCCACCTCTCAGCAAAGGGCGGTGCCATTCAGGGCTGATGTACTGGGGATGGCTGCTGCGGGAAACCCAAAGCCATAGTGCCATAGACAACTACCGGCAATGGTTTGCGCCATCAAGTGCGGATTCTTTCTCTTGGGTTTAGCAACGGATACCTCTAAATTCACCTGTTTATCAGTTTATCACCACGATCCCTTTTCAAACTTGCCATTTGCAGTTTCTCCCGGATTTTCAGCTTCCCGTATGCAGGGTATCCACGAATAGCACAGCAGAGACAATCATGATGTTCCTGCTGACACGGCGCCAACTTCAACCATCACATCTATCACTATGTTCTCAACGTGTGTATATGGTGAACAAAGCCTGATGTGCTATTTTGTCACTCCGAGTTCAAAGTGGCAAAGCCCAGAAGCGACGCTTTCCTTGCTACGGGAGGGCTAAGTCTCGCTGTTCGGTTGCTGACATCAGGCAATGGGCATGAACCCTACATGGGCCCTGTTTGCACTGCGTGGCATGTAGCCATGGGCCAACTGTCAAAGACTTCAAACTTCAAAGGACGGCAATCTGGGAACGCAACGCGGCCGCTGCCTCAATAATTTTTCACCCTGTGAGATGGGTTTGCACTGTCACTAGCAAACTTTTGACAACATGATGTAAAATGCGTTTTCATGTTTTATTCTGCATTTATCGCGTGTGCGATATCACCTTGCAGGGCTTAGCGCTGGGGGTCACCACGCGACCGCCCAATGAGCTCACAACACTGCCGGCCACAGCAGACGAGGCTCAGCTCGCTCGAACCGCGGAGGGGTTCGGCGAAATTCGGAGGGGTTGGGCGAAAGAATTCGGGGATGCACCCGCATTGTCTGACATTTATATACATTTAGGGAGCACTAAGCTACAGTGTTTCGCTTCGAACCTGCAATTTCCGTTGACTGCAGGCTTTTGAGGCAGGGTTTACGGGACAAGCCGCAGCTTCCATGTTACAGTTTACCCACGATTTTCCCAGGTTTTGACACATGGTGCCACACCGGGTAGGTGGATCCTTCATACCTCCTGGGTTTCGACGGCGCCGCCTGGGATGGCTCGGCCTTGAAGTGGCACTTTAGCCACTGGCAGCCGCAGACCCTGCGGGCGCGCTGGGGGCTGGCGACCCAAAATCATTGGGAAACCTTTGCGTAATTAACCATCAATGCACCATGGGGGTTGATTCTCTGCCATATTATATCATTTATATAACATTTTGCTATGGGTTTTCCCACTTAGTTCGATGAGTTACCTTTTAAAGAAGTTGATTTCCATAGCTATGGGGTTCATTACCAGAGGGCCCCCCTTTGCCAATGAGCCGCGTAGCTATGAAAAATAGTGGGTTCGTTTCCCAAGAACCGTCTATAAATGCGGTTGTTTGGCAAACCTGCCGGGTATGCGCCTAGCGTTGCTACAGGACATCTTCCAAATCTGGCCATCCGTAAATTCCTATGTTTCTTGTGGTCTTGAGGACACGCAAGGTGATGGGGACCACCCGACTATAGCCATCCCTACTCAACCGATGGTTTCATGAATGCAAGATTTCCTGCAAGCTGTCAGAAACCATGTGTGGGTCCATTTGTTTATGTTAACCGCCCATTAAGATGGGGACCTTTTAATATATGCGGCATTGATCAATTGAAGACCGGTTCCAATCACGAATAATCGTTTAAGAAGTGTTAAGAATCCGTCCGCACTTGTAATCCGATTTTTTTTGTCCAACATACCCCCACCGAAGCTCTAATTTGTGGTCTAAGCCCATTTCATCCCCGTTCCGTTGCTGCTCATTAAATTTCCAAAAATCCCGATTTTGATTATTCTTTTCGGACACACCCATATTGTTTGCTTTACATCCCTGCATAAGCTAAGGTTTAGTAGGGAATTTATACCTTGGAGGGGCCATTTAGGGGGTGTTGAGCATTAGGGGTTTCAATGGGATTTGTTGTGATATTTCCTAGCTATTGATAACCAACAAATGGTTAGGGAAAGGGGTTCTATCCCCATCAACATTTAACAAATCTCCAGCCACCATGGGTCAAGCGAGTTTCTGTTCAGGCGAATGACCGAGTGGATGTGCTGTTGGAGAAGCAACGACTGCAGGTGGCATTCAACAGCTCTGTTGGTTGATGAGTCAAAGGAATTGACCTTCGGGTTACCCGGCCTGGTAAACAAACATAGCTGTTGAAAATGGCCCAGTCGAAATAGTGGAATATGCCATTAAAAATTGTTATTTTCCATATTTATGTTAACGTTTACCAGGGGGTATATAACATAGTTGTGGAAAATGCATCGTTTATAGATGATCATGATAATCTTATGATTTACTTCTTCAGTTTATGCTGATTCTCAATACGTGAAGTTTTCCAGAGGGTAGCCATCAAATATGCTATGCAACCATGAAATATGGGTCTCTGAACCATTTAATCAGATTCTGGGTATACCATTGATAAAGGAATGGTTGGTTTTTATCGGAGAGTATGAACCTACCCTTGACATTGTGGATTTTCACCAAGAGCCACTACATAGGGACGAGGGTTTTGAACACTCAAATGTGGATTGTTCAATGGCAAAATCACCGTAACGTGATATGGAGGTTTCTTAAACGGGGGATCCCCAAGTCACCTGGGCTTCAATACTAAAGTGGTCTGATTTTGGATGCTTTGAGGTCCCCCCAATTAAGGAAACCTCTATGCATTTGGATCATGAAGCGAATTTACCCAATTTCTTGGGATGGATAGTTCCAGTTCCAGCGCCACCGACTTATTTGGATATTTACACCTTTGCTTGATAGATTTATGCGTGATTTGTTTGTCAACGAAAGAATATAATGATTGTTTTGCTGTCCTGGGATTTTCTCCTGTTTTTTGATAAAATTTATAGGTCGCCCCTTTGGAAAAACAAAAGCTTATTGGTGATTTCCCTGCCACCGACACTGGAGACACTGGAGGCAAAAATGGCTGTTCTTTTCCCAAGTTTTCGGACCATAAAAACATCAAAAATAATCTCACAGATATGTCCATGAATGAAATCCCTATCGAACCACCATGAAATCCCTATTAAACCACCATGAAATCACATTAAACCACCATTATCAACCACAATTTTCCTTGGGTCAATGTCTCTAACACTTTTCCTTAGGTGGCGGTGAACGGCACCCGTGTGGCTGCCCAAGCAATGCAAGTCGGGGCAGCCCAGGATAAACGGGTCATATTGTTACAGGATTATACAATGGGTTATGGCTATGTTATGGGATACATACATACATACGTACGTACGTACATACATACATACATACATGGCCCATTTAGTTCGTTGATTTACCGAACTTAAAGATGATGATTTTCCATAGCTATGATGTATGTAATGCACATGAAAATGTACATGTAAATGTAATGCAATGTAATGTACGTACGTATGCATGTATACGGCATTTAATTAATGATCGATTGATGAACCATTTTCCATGGTATAATTTGACATACCCTCTGGTAATTTAACATAGCTATTGAAAATGGCCATTTATAGTGGATTTACCCATTGAAAATGGTGATTTTCCATAGCTATGTTAGTTTACCAGAGGGTAATTGAACAGATTGCCATGGCAAAAACACCAATGAAAGAAATGATAGAGAAATCATCGACCTAAATGGGCCTCTTAGTTCGGACTAAGGCTACTGAGGACTCCCTACTGGTTCATCCAAGTTCGTAAGTGTTATAACAGGACATTGCCCTTACCTCATACAACTGGATTATATTTGTATATGATATGTAATATGTATAAATATGTGTATATATATATATACCAGTAGTACCGCACAAGGCGGTGGCGGAAGTTTCAAAAATAGGAAACCTATAGGAGAAGTTGGTTGTTGTGAATCAGGGATGGCAGAGCGAAGCCACTGATTGACCGA
>Ga0126342_10005250_pt1 | contig 22511 bp, 21 predicted proteins | sample Cyp1metagenome_FD_92528 | JGI IMG/M metagenome (GOLD analysis project Ga0126342, IMG submission 92528) | Coral microbial communities from Lord Howe Island, Old Settlement Bay, Australia - Cyphastrea 1 metagenome | ecosystem: Host-associated > Invertebrates > Cnidaria > Coral ...
CATCCTCGTTGGGACGAACAATGCCGCGACACGATGATGACAGTCCCTCCGCAACTCACCTCTTCCCTTCCTTCTTTCTCCTACCCCGCTAGCTTTCGTCATCCACCCCCGGCCTCAAGTAATTTTGTCATTTTTCTGTTTGTTCATGTTCCTGTGATTTCCTGTGCAGGCAAAACACGTTCATGTCTCCCACCAAACCTTGCTGCATCAGCCTGCGCTAGGAGCTAAGACAAGACTGTAGGTAGAGAGACTATCAGGATATCAAGGAAAATTGTACGGAACATGGCTGACACATCACATCTCATCCGTCTTGGAATGAGGACAGCGGCTGTTCAGCAGTCAGTGGCAGACAGGCCCGGTTAGAGTCGAATCATCACGAAGGTTGTTCCTTTTGTTCGCTTCGCCTTGTGTCCTTCTAAGGCTCTCAAGATGTATTGTCGCAGAGCTCCATTTGGCTGATCTCCCTGAAGGCACGGCCAAACCTTGCAAACACCACTGAGAGCTGACTGTTAGCAGGAAAGTCTGCCCTGCATCAATCTAATCCGTGTAGCTTTTCTTAGTTGTGGGATTCTCAACGCTCTCTTTCTGGTAAGGTGATCCATCTACTGATTCGGAGCACCTTCATCGCCTCATCAAGCAGGCAGTGGTTGCAAACAGGATTGGATGTTCAGACTAGCAGCATGATTCGCGAGCACAAAATACATGCCAACAGATTTCAACAGTCGCACTTGCAAATGGCAGCAATGGATGGGCACTTGCTGTCCAGGTTACTCCCGATCAGTGGCACACCTTTGACTGCACAATGCCAAAGGCAGCGGCCACAGATGAACCCAATGTGGAGGAGACAACATATCACAACATATCACAACATATCACAACATATCACAACATACTGCTCAGACAACCTCTGGTACTCGTAGCATGGAGGGAGAAATTCAGGTCATGAACAATGACAATTTGCACATTTTGATCGCACCAATTTGCACGGGTCTCTGCAAGTGGCTGCCATCCAATAATTCAAGTGAAAAAAGGATGTTGAAGAGATCCAGCTTAGCTACATGTCGTGCCTTCTGCACCCTTTCGCAGTTTGCCCCTGCACCACAGGAGCTTGAAGGCAAGACCCTAAGGCTGCTTCCCGTCTGTAGATTTCTGGGAAAGAATTTTGCGCCTCAAATTTTGACATGTGCAGTTTATGTCCTGGAGTCATTTGGATGTGAGTGCTGTGTGAATGGAGTTGTTGGGGTGTTAGGCTCGTAACATGTCCTGATGGCCGGAAAACATATGAAAGCATCACATCAGGGAATTCAATTCTCCAACAGTCCGGCAGTGAGAACAGCGCAGGGCTGAAGCGAGGAGAAGACGAGAGGAGGCAACTCGCACGAGGCAGAGCTTGTCCCAGACTCCTAAACTTGTACTTGCGCTAGCTGATTATGTACAGATATGTAAAGTATTGTAAAGTATTTTGGAATACTGAACGGCATCCCTTGATTCGTGTTCGAGAGGTATTTCATTTATATTTTTCGGTTTCAGTTTGGCTTTTGGCTTTTGGCTTCTTACTTCCCAGTTTTAAAGCAAGTGTTAACATAATTTCAAACATAAATTAGATTTATACATATTGATTCAAAAAAGAAACTTGTTTAACCAATATAACCTAGAATGAAATCTAAAATGATTTTGATCCAGGTTTTATTCAGTTTCGTTTTAGGTTTGAATTAATGTCAAGCTAGATCTTCACTGATTTAAGCTTTGAAACTATATATAAAGTCAAAGTTAGATGCATTCTATATATACTGCAAGTAAATTTCAAATCAAATTAAAAATTTAGGATTAAATTCAACGCAATCTTAAGTTACAGCTTATTTCATTTCAAATGAAAGCTGCATTAATTTTTGGATTTCATTTTGGGAATTCTAAATAATTTCAGGACAATTTAAAACGACGTTATCGACGTCATCCCGAAATAACGATCTAGCTTCAGAAATAGCGAAATAAGTTCACGACCAATTTCATATATAACCCCTTCAGGCAGTCAGCCTAAAGGGGCTCTCATCAGCTACCGCTGGAAAACTACCGTTCAGCACCGGTTTGTGCCGGCGAATCTTGGGTTCCAGCCCTGAATTCCTAGTTCGTCAGAATAGGAAACTGATGTTTTCAACGCGATCAGAAGCCAGTTCTATTACTTTCCAGCTTTTTTCCACGGGCAGCTATGGCTGGAAAACTACTGTTCACGTGCGACATTGGTGTTTAGTTCTTACAGAACATACCCTATTTTTTTAAACTTCAGACGACGTCAATATTTCAGGTTAAAAATTATTTGAAATAAGCGACGACCGACCTGCGACATATCTTACTTAATTTGTGTAAGTTAGATCAATTCCAAATTGAGTCTAGTCTAGATCAATCTTCAATTGAATTTAGATTCGTTTAGAATTATTTTTGATTAGTTTTAAGCCAAGTTAAAAATTATTTCAAGTTTGCCACCAACCAGAAAAATCAATTCAAACCATTGGCAGCTCCTGGACCCCAGTTCATGGTTACGTTGTGTACATTGGGTCCAAATCCATATAAGCAGGTGAATGCTGTAGTATGCTAAAGGGTGTAGCATTTTAGATTTCTGCCAATGCTAAAGTGACTTTGCCAGAGTCCTTTGATCAAGTTGATCAATCCTTTGGAAGAGCAGGGGCTTTCAGCTATCACGACTCACCTTCGTTCTCACTCCTTGCTACATTTGATTTTGAACATTTCCAGGCATCGGATCTGGGGAGAGTCGTGGCAGGAGAAGGTTGCTTTGCAACAAATTTACAGGCAATGAGCGCAATGAGCGCAATGAGCGTTTGTTCCGGCTGTTTTTTCTTGACCTGATTTTATATGAAGACAAAGATTTCCTCCGATTAGTGTCTTGTGCTCCAGTCTGCCACCAAGGTGGACAGGGTCAAGGCAGCATCCCCCTATAGCCACTATGCCAGCTGGAGACTGAAGCTTGCCTGAACCCAATGAATCTCAGTAGATCTCAGTAGTACAGCAGCTTCCCATCCTTTCGGCTTTTCTGCTGCGGTACCATTTCCACTAAAAAGTGATGTTTTTTTTCCCCCAGTGAATCCCACAACTGCATGGGTTTTCTGCTTTCTTCTTTTCTTTCCCGGGCGATGCAATGTACATTTTTTTCCTCCATTCTTGTCCGAATCCCTTTCAGGACAGCTGTCATGGTGAAAGGAGGTGATGATCTCCGGCAAGAACTGTTGGCTTCGCAGATCATTGAACAATTCAGTGCTATTTTCCAGGCCTGACATGGTGCCGCTGTCCCTGTGTGGGCTGGCACGTGTGCACTGCATTTGCACGTGGAATTTCCAGAGTGTTCATAGATGTCTTGAGTCTACAAACGCGTCTCCATATTCTCCATTAGCCAGCATTGGGCCAGCCTTGCGAACGGATGGTGCCAGGAAGCTGGCTTGCCACTGTGGCTGAAAGCGACCAAGGCTTCAACCTCAGAGCTGGAGCACCGAATTCTCCGAATTGCACACCGTCGTGACATCAAAGAAGATTTCTGAAAAGTGAAGACGGTGTATGTCATACAGCCGTATGATGGCCTTATGAATCATATTATACCGTTATAATTAGTTTTAATCAAAGCCAATATGGTTCATCACAGTACCACCTACCAGTGCTGACATTATATGTTTATCTTCCGGTGAAAACGATGACACAAAATCAGCATTTTCATTGCGCCTTGCATCAATAGCACAGAGAATGAGGTCCTTGTCACAAGCTCCACGAACGGCTTTCTTGAGTTTATTCCAGACTCCATATCAGTAGACGAAGCTTGGAATGCAACCACCAACATTGTCAAACATGGCGAGGCCTTTTTTTGTATGCATTAATGTTGAGGTGGAGCGAATTCACTCAGATGATGTAAGTACATGCTGTCGAATATTCAACTGTTCGATGTCTACTTATGTGAACATTTTTGTGCAGAAAAGACATTTCGCTGTTTCTCTCTCTCTCTCTCTCTCTCCCTCCCTCCCTCCCTCCCTCCCTCCCGTCTCTCCATTGACATGACCTCTTGACTGCTGCGGACATGAAAGACGGAGCGCAGTTCTGAGTACCAACAGTAGCCTGTTCAGAAGGTGACCCTCATTTCAAACATGCTCATGACTAGAGCACCTTCGAGGCTATGAAAAAGCTCTTCCCGGGAAAAACCTTGGCAGAGATCTTCAAAGTAGCGTTTGCTGATCGCCTGCCGCTTGGCACTGCTAACAATCCTCACTCATGGTGAATACAATGTGAAGTTTGGCCACTCGGTGGGCACAGTAGTTGTCCCATAGTAGCCGCTAGCCCCATTGTTGATGTTCTGAGAAATAAAAGGCCAGAAATGTCAGGCAATGAATAGAAGATTGCATTTCAATATCTCCCTCTTCAGGGCTGTGCCTGCACCAAAACCAAGCTGGGTTCATGAATCTATGTTTGATTTCGGATGTGGAAGCTGTACTCTTCACTTCACCTTTCAAGAAAAGTCTGCGGTTGAAGAAGGAGCCAGGCTGATTTACATGTCATCGCCAGCGCTCATTCTGCCGAGCTTTTCTGACTCAACTGCGAAGGTTTGAAGCAAAAAAGAACTTTATCGAGAGTTCGGCTGCATATTCATTGGTAGTTTACTTCTTGCAGGTGCGGGGGTTGTGGATGATGTCAGAAAAGGATAGAAAAGGAAGAAAAATCCAGCCAAGAGTCTGACGGCGAAACTTGCCCAACTGAACACATAGGATCTCGTCGAATGTCTGAATATTAAAATTAGTGCCCTCTAAGCAGATCACAGAGGAACATGGCAAAGGTCTTGATCAGAATTGGGCAGGTGAAGGATCGACACAATGGAAATCTGCTGCTGCTATCCAGTGGCCATGTTGTTCACATTGACTTTGGGCGGCTTGACCTGCAGCGTTTTTCTAGAAATATCTTCTGGACTTCTTGCACTGCCACTAATAACATTAATATCTCAGAATTCCTGTCTTCGTGCTTTCAGTGCTTTCAGTTGCACAGGAATTTGAGGCCAGGTTCTTTTCCTGTACTATGATCGGTGGGTTATTGAACGTTCCTGAGGTTTATGCTTTCCAACTCACCTGGGGGGAATATGGGCTTCGAGAACTCGCCCTTCAAACTGACACAGGAGCACTTGAAAGATTCTGACTCCTTGCCTGAATTGCCACATGAATTGCTGCACATTTTGCAGAGCGGTGCTGTAGCCGTACACAAAAGAGGTATATAGATGAAAGAGGAGCGTATGACTGGCAAAGTAGCAGCACATTTTTGAATCTTTGAAGCCGGGACACCTGGATGCAGTTGCTTGAGAGGAAATTCTGGATGTCATGGATGGTGAGTGCTCCGAGCAGTACGAATATTTTCGACACCTTTTTGAAGACTTGGATAGGTCGAACTGGCTCCAACGGGTAGTGGCTGCTTTTCATTGACGGAGGAGTTCGGAAAGGCTGGCAGGTAGAGGCAGAGGAGTAAGTTGAGCATGTAGATGTACGCGGAACTTTCACCTAGTAAATTAGATTCAATTGTGCACTGCAGTAGATTTGCGTGACTCCGACACCTGCTTTCCCACGCACTGGGGCACGTCGGTCGTATGTCAACTAAGGAACCTTGCTGATTCGTGGGTTTTTAGAAGCCAGAAAGCACATGGAGCGCATTGTTTTGCAAGCAGCTCGTCTGCACTTATGTTTGTACGCTTTCAGTGGTATACAATTCAAAAGAATAAAGGAAGAGGGTGAGAAGAGAGAAAAATCACAGGCTCTTCCACATAAGAGAGAGGGAAACCACACTCGCATGAGTTACAGTGCTTCTTATAATGAAGGCAGACCGAAGAGCTCAGTCGTTGGAAGCTTTGGTTTTGGCAGGCTAAACACAAGAGAGGTAGAACAAAGAGGACCAACTCACCTGATGCCCTGCAGGTACGCATGATGCTGACTGGTTCCAAAATGCCATGCTTCCGAGAAGGGGCCGACTTTGTTCTCTCTACATTGCAAGACAGGCGATGCCGCGTCATATCTTTCAAGATTGAACACATGTGCAGTACACAGCATGCTCAGCAACCACAGATTATACGAACGGAAGATTGTTTCCAGGTATGTGTTGATGAACACTTATGCCCAGAGATGCCGGGCACACAGATCCACTCACACACACACAAAGGCACGCTATCCACGCACGCAATCTATCTAACTATCCATCCATCCATCCATCCATCCATCCATCCATCCACCGATCCTATCTATCCTATCTATCCTATCTATCCTATCTATCCTATCTATCCTATCTATCCTATCTATCCTATCTATCCATCCTATCTATCCTATCTATCCTATCTATCCTATCTATCCTATCTATCCTACCTATCCTATCTATCCGTACACACACACATATATATATTATAGAGCTCTCGAGCTCTTTCTTTTTCTCTCTTTCTCTCTCCATGTTTTCATTCCATTGCATGGTGTCTTGCAGTTGCATTCACCGTCGAGTTTGCAGGAGTCAGGCATAGTCAGGCACTTCAAGTCAAGAGCCTGGATGTTAAAAATGTTGAAACACAGCGGGGCTGCGGGCAGGTTTTTCAGCAATCTCACAGAGGAGGCTTGCAACTCGGCAGAGATCATTGGAAACTCAGGCCACAGGAAGTGCAGCCAAATTTCAACGGGGGTTTGTTTAATGAATTAACATGAATTTAACGTATGATATGTATATAGTATATAATGAAATGTATATTTCTCTTGTTTGGAAACCATGGCATTCCAAGGGTTCTTTGGGAGTGGTGCTGAGTGCGATGCAACAGTTGTAGTAAAGCAATGCTGAGATTTAGTGCACTCAAAAACCTGAGGAATTTCCTCGCCGATATTCACAACCATAGCAACATCCCCGCTATTGAGGAACTAAGTGATTCATGGGCTACCCTTTCGACAAATTGTTTTTTTTTTTTTGGGGGGGGTTACTGCCATGAATCAAATTGATTCTTTGGGGGACCTTGCCTTTCTAGGGATTCTTTTGGAATGGCACTAAGTATGGTACAACAGCTGTACTAAAGCAATGCTCACATGTAGTGGATCTACAAAAGAAAATGAGTTGGGAGGATCTTTCTGAAAAAAAGAGTCCTGGGGAAAACCTGCCACAATTCAAGATGGCACCAATTCATAGGGTCAAGAGTCAAGAATTAGTTGGGGATATTTTGCTGCATTTGATTCATTTGATGACCATCGCACAAATGACAGTCCACCATCAGTGTTCATTTCTGAGTGCATACATTCCATAAGCAAGAGACGGCCTAGGTATCGAGAAAGTCGTGGAGCTGATAGACACTTCCGTGAACAATTGGCGCGCGATTCAGTATGATTCTCGTCCTGAGCCAGGTTGGTAGGTTAGAATTGGTTCAAATGTGTTCGGATACAGAGGCATACATATAGATATAGGGTACAGATACAGATATAGATGTACCCTCTGGTAAACTAACATAGCTATTGAAAATGGTGATTTGTAGTGGATTTTCCGATTGAAAATGGTGATTTTCCATAGCTATGTTAATTTACTGGAGGGTAGATATAGATTCGCAGATATAGAAATAGATAGAATGATAGAGCCAGAGACTTACTCTTAACGATGCACCGGCTCACGCTCTTTGTTGCCAAAGACCGCACCTTGCTTTAATCTGACCGATGAATTTACATGAATTTCATTTCATTTCATTTCACTGATTTACTTTTGCCTGGCAAATGGTTCTGCTGGTGTGCCTGACAACTGCACAACTGCTGTGGATGCAACTCTTTGAAAGACGGAGCCTGAAGCCAACTGCCAGGTAGATAGAACTGTTTTGCTCCAAGCAGGGGCACAGGAAATGCGTGCCGGTGTCTCAAGAGACAATTCAATAGTGATGGATCCATTGGACACATGGGGCCCATGCATCACAAGGATGCGGTTATCACTGCTATGAATGATTGGCACAGTGCGTGGGACTTAGCTCGCGTATCAAGGGTACAGAATGTGACCATCTTCCCGGGCGTGCCGGTGTTTGAAGAGGATGAAACTTACATCACCCTCCTGGTGGAACAGGATGGTGATGCTTGGTCAGATGCGCCACTGCGTGGGTGCAAGATTTTGGAGCCTTCGCAATGTTCTGTGCTGAGAATTCATGCGTTTTTCCTTGGCCACGCGAAGAATGACAGATCAAGAAGTTTCAAGTCTTCCTGGAGAACAAAGATGGGAAAAAACTAGGCGTGGTGGTGGCAGCACATGATCCAGATCTACTGGGGGAGACGAATGGCGTGTGTCCAAGACGTTTTCTACAATCCAGCGCCGAAAGCCAGGAAGACGACGTAACCTGGCCGGCAGGTCTTGATTGATCAACTGCCGAAAAGCGAGGAATTTATATATCTCCTATTTGAAATGATGCAGCAACACGAAGACGTAGGGCATGGCGCTGCAAGGGCTGTTCAGCGGCCCTTTCAAGCAATTTGTCGAATGGATGGAGTGGTCTTCCATGCATGGTCTGGGAGCAGTTCCTCATGTATACCTTTGCAGGCACTGATGTGGCTGCTGAAGACCTTCTGACACCCTATTTGGATGCGAGCAGGGTTCATTTCCAGTTTTTTCACAAGGACAACCTTGCTCGTCCGGGGCACATATAGCAAAATGGCTGGTAAAAAGAGTGGATGTGGATAAGTATATGGTGTTCAAAGAGAAGATTATGTATTTTGATCATCAGGACCACATCGTGAAAGAACAAGGCGTTTCAGGGGACAAGGTTGCCAGTCTTGAAGTGAGAAGGGTTCGTTTTTCATGAGCACGTCCCGAAACCTTTACGATTTCATTTGATCACCGGCTTCGTACCATAGATGCCTCTTGCCGAAGCAAGTCACAAAGGTTGACAACACCTACCGAACCTCGGTCCACTGGTTCACATGTTTCAAAAATCCCCTTTAAAATGATCAAAGTGGATTCAAGGCTTGCAGTCATCCACCACTAATTACAGGATCCCAGAAAGTGTTGAGATGGTGGACTATGAGTATTTTGACTTTAGAGATCCTAATGCAACGATGATCGCACTTGCGAAATGGTTCAAGATCCAGACTTCAGATGCAAAAACATTTGTCAAGAATCTGGCGCCTAGACATCTGCCAGCGACGAACACTGCAGCTGCGCTCTGCAAGATGTGGAGCCCTTGCAATTCAATGACACTCAGTGCGTCTTCGGAAAAAAACACTTCTTCAACTTGCCATTTTCAAAATGAACTTTACATTTTGTAGCTTCAAGGTGCTGCAAGCAGTTTGCCATTGAAACCTGAGGACAATTACCAGCGGCTCGTGAATGGCATCCTGTGAGTAGAATCCGTCATCCGTTTGATGAACGCTGCTGCGATGTACCTCTTTTCATCCCTCAATTTCCAATTTCTAGGAAGGGCACTAATTAAAACCAAAATCCCAGCATTCACATGTTATCATGTTATGATCATGTGTTCTCTGGTCAGCTGCTCTCTGTTCTCCTTTTGTCCTGTCCTTTCACGCTAAGCGCCAATCGATTACTGCCGCCTGCAGCCCTCGGCAAAAAAGTGCCTGAGAGTCTTGACCATATTCAACCCCAGCGCAAGGATATCACATTGTATTACATTGTCCCGCATAGCCAGCCTTTCATGTCAGCTGGAAAAGGTCATGATGTCCTCCGTGCTTCAAATGGTCATGGGTTCAGGGTGCTGCACTGAGAGTGAACAAGTTCAGAGAGAGAGAGAGAGAGAGAGATTGCAGAGCAAGTGGTCGGGGTCAGGGTTGTTGCAGCCAACCGTCTCCTTTATGTTTATTCAGCGTCGCGTCGCACACCAATTGCATCTGCCACTTTGTAGAAGCTTCGAGCTTTAATAGACTCGCTGGATGATCACCGCACGCAGTGTGGTGAAATATAGGGAGGTCAGAAGGCATGTCTTGGCAATGCTAATGACTCAGTGCCCAGGGCGCCAGAGATCATTTCCTGTGAAATCCGAGATGTCGGAGTCTCATCAAAGATTCGTCAAAAGAGCATAAAAGAACGACATTCGAGATTGAGACCTACTGGAGAAAGGAATTTTCATATGTCGTCTATATTTGTTAAATATAGATATATACACACATATTTGTGACATTGTTTTACTCTATTTGTATTTAGCATTCATAGTTGTATCAGTTATCTATTTAATGTAGCTGATTTGTTGCTACAAAAGATGGGCGAATCGGTTTGCAAGCACCAATACGATGAATCGCTGGCCACTCCTTCCTGCACGCTCCCCACGATAGCAACAAACTTTCCTGGTGATTTCATTTTTTTCATGATTTGCTTTTACACGTTGAAGTGTCGCTTTGAAATTTTACTCTCATCCTTCCTTTAGCGCTGAGATCTTCTTTCCGATGGGCTTCATTCGACTCTTTGATGGTAGATGTCTCAGATATCCACTTGGGCTCGGTGGCAGGGGCTTTGCTAACATCTCTCGGAGAAGCTTACTTCAGCCGGCGACTAGAAAAGTCGCTCGTCCGTGATGAACATAGTTTTCCAAGCTGACTTCAAGCTGACCAAGGCCCTGCCATGAATGGCCAGGACCTTTGGCAGGCTCTCGACTTTTCCAGGCCATCTCACGCTTTTAATGCATGTTGCAGACATTTGCGGCAAGAATTTGGGTACTGAAATGAGGTGGAGATACATAAACTGGAAGTAGATGATCGTGATGGTTAGAACTGGAACGAACGGAAACAATGTTAACGCCTGGAAAGTCTAGGATACGTAGGATGTGTATCATTGTAGGACGGAGCTGGGGATGATACTGGGTGCAGTGATACGTCCACGGTGCGCAGCCCCATGGGAAGCGAGGGACGGCTGGGTTTGGTTTGACGGGTGAGGGTAGTATGTTTTTCACATCCAGGGTCACAGGTAAGGTTGATGCCCATTTGTTCAAACCTTTTTAAGACCCATTTCTTAATAATACCAACATGCTCCTTCTTTCTGCCAGACTCAGAAAATTGACTTCAGTCCGTTGATCTGAGAAAATGTTTGGAGGGCAACACAAAGGATGTTGGAGCTCAAGGATTACCGCCGGAGGGCGTTGTCATGGACCGGCCGTTGAAAGCCTTGAAACAACCACAGACAAAGTGGATAGAAATGGCTAGGACGATTTGGATGATTTGGTTGGGTGGCTCAAATTTGATCGTTAAAAAGTCATATCATCCTGACATCCTGATACTGATTCCTTATCGGCAGTCGGGTGAAGACTTGCGAATAGGCCTATTGTTGGAGGACATTTGACGATATAACGTGGCATGATGAGGCATGCCCAAATATAGCAGCATTGATTTGGTGCAAATAATTTTCATGCGAACGAACGTATGTCAACCATTAGCATGGATTCCCACAACAATTTCCATTCCAGTACATGTCATGGTTGATACTTGTGCTGGCTTGCAGCTCTGTCACTTTCCGCTGCTGTGTAGCTCTAACTACCATTTCACGTTTCTTCCGATTCACGTTTCTTCTGATAGGGAACAGACATGGATGCTCGGTTCAAGCCTCAGCAAATGGTGAAATCTTTTCCACCCACCCTTTTGTTGCAACAAGACTGAAAGCAAAGAAAATTAACTTGACTGAGAGGGGCCCTGAGAGGGGCTGAGCGAGAACAAGCTGGCTGTGGCTTCAAGGCACATCAGAATGAGCTTGGACTTGCTGCATGTTGGCATTGCCTTGCACACGGCTGAGGCCCACTACTAGCCCTTTCGGTGAGGACACGGGGCAATCCTGCAATTCTCCTGATGGCATTCCTCTGAGCCCTCCAACTTTATAGTGAAAATAAGGAATTTCTTGTATGTACCCGCTATCCGACATGGATTCAAATCACTGGGACCGACTCTCAAGGACTCAATTTCTTTTTGGAAAATGTGTGTTTTTAATCTGCCTGTTGCTTCACTCATTTCTTGAAGAAGTCTCGAGAAGTCATGGTTGATAAACGGTCTGGGACGATGTTTGGACAGGATGAAATGCCGCCGTCTCAGTGGGGGGAACAGACATGCCATGAAAAGTCCAAAAGTCACATTGGAGTCATCCCATATATCATATATCTATATATATCCAGGTTTTGATTTGAACCACTTCGATTGTATATTGCTTAAGTGTACACACACACACACTATATATATATATTTATCGACTATAGCTACACATATGATCACATATGAATGGAACACGCTGCCCTCAAATTGATGCTAACGTTTTCCAGAAGCTATAGCTGTGTACAGCGAGGAAAAGCTTTATACTGGGTAAGAAGAAACGCAGATAGATGTCCTTTTGGGCATCTCATTGTACTGCCTGTGCTGGCACTTCTATCCGCAAACTTGCAGCAACATTTGCTACTTTGATTCCTAGAATTACCCACAGTGACAACATGGAGATGGATGTCTAAGGACTCAGCTCTTGGACAAGGAACAAAAAAGGCACGTGACTTCGAATGACGCTGCACGCTCTTCCTCCAAACTGCTCCAAGCATTTTCAGCATTTCTAAGCATTTCCATTGATTTTACGCACTTTACCAATGTCTTAAGTCTAAGCACTTTCAGCATTTCAAAGCATTTCCAAGCACTTCAGGCTTGGCGTGCACACTTCTGTCAGCATAGACACTTCTGTCAGCATATTGAGTCGAAACAATGGCCTCTTGAGCGGCCCAGATTTGTGCAAAATAGGAGAGTGGCTTCAGTGGAAGGAAATGGAGGGAATAGACAGAAGCTGCTGTCTTTATCAAGCAACTCTCACTCCTGTCGTTTCCGGAACTCTAGTTTGCACATTTTCAATATTCTTCAATCAAGTTGCATGCAATGTCTCCCAATCATTTCCATTAGTCATTGCCAGTAATATGAATGATGCGGGTCCCGTGGCAACCCCCAGAAGACACGAGCGTTTGCCCCTGGCAGTCCGAAATGCTGGGATCGTCATCAATGCACCCTCATCTCTGCAGCTCTTCTCCTTACCGCAGGTGCAGGGTGGCCCAGCAAGAATGGCCCAGCAAGAGCTGCACAGAACAGCCTATGATTTCTTGGCTTTCACGTGTGTGGAAATCACGGGCGCATCTCTGCACCCAGGTTGCGCTCTGGGTACATGCTCTTCTGCTGGGGCCCAAGTGGAACTGCATGCCGATGCCCTTTTTTAAAGGACCCGAGCAATTCATGATAGGAATGCATACAAGCAGTACGCAACGGAAACATCAACGATTCTGGGCTGCTTCCCCGATGCCACTCATGCCACTCAGGCGACCCAGGAGCTGATTGCAGTATGGGCTTGGTATGGCTGCAGTCACAAACTCTGGCTGCACTTGTGTAACTTATGTTGTAACTTGTGTTGGTAGTGCCGGGGGCCAACCTGAGATTTGAGCATTTTGAGCATTATCTGGCTACAAGATGCTACAAGCCGGCGGCCTCCAGGACCTTCGCCTCCAACACTTTCATGGTACTCCTCGGGCTGGATAGGCTTGGCATGCCTTGACCACCGTTGACCATTCAAAGTACTGAAAGGCTTCCCGACTCCAACGTCGCTAATGTGCCATGCTGTGCCTCTGTGATTCGTGCCTTGGCAAGTAGACCTCAGGACAACCACGTTCGTTCTGGAAGAGAAGCCTCTTTCAGATCAGAGGACCTACCAGCACCTCGTCATCAATCGGAGTGAGACGGTTCCATGCTCTCCATACTGCGAGATCCGGGCTCGCCAACAGACGCCCATTGGCATTTGAGCTGCGTGTTTTCTTAGCAACAGCGGGGTCCTCCGCGTAGGCTACCTCTGCAGTCCGCGTAGGCTTCGCGTAGACTTCGTGTCGCCTTGATGAGTTTAGCGGGCTAAGCATAAACAAAAAACCCGTTGCAAACTAGTACCTCAAGCAGTCCCTCTCCCTAGCAAGAGGTGCTGAGTGATTCCATATGGCGGCCCGAAAGGTTCTTCTGACTTGGTTCCAACTACGCAGTGGTTTGGCAAGAGGACTTGTGGAATCACCTGCTCAGGTTTGCCACTCTGCAAAACGGTCTGGAAGTCTTGAACATTGAGGACTTCAGACTCTGAAGATTTTGTGAGGGTGCCAAGGGCGTGCTGTCAAAGCACAGTACAAGCCTGCTTGACTCAACTGATTCCGTTCTCTCTCTCTCTCTATCCTATGCTGCGATGCTCTGTGCAGGCCGGTATCGGTGTCAGAACCCCTTCATCTTGTTTGGATTGCCACATATTGCCACCTTCACATGTAAGCCAGCTTAATGCAAATAAATTATATATATATAGTTTGCTTGATTGTTGCCCGAGTTGGATCCCAGACTTTGATCCCCTGGTGGCGTACGTCTTCGGTCCATGAGCTACAGCAAGCAGTGTTTTTACCTCTGTATGTTTCCCGAAAGAGGACCCTCAGAGCCACAAGACGGCGATGGCAATGGCATGCAGCTCAGATTTGACCGGCGGGCTCCCAAAACATGCCAAAAGAGACTGAAAGAGTCTAAACTTCTAAAGGAATATGGCGAAAACAGTCAGGAGCAATCAAATCAAACAAGTGCTTCAATTTTTAGAATAACGAAAATACAGGGAAAACATGGGACAACTTATTTTTTCTGCAACATGTTTTCCCTGTCTTCGTGGGAAAACATGGGCTCTTTGGGCTCGGGCTCTGAAGGCTGTTCGTGCTGGCAGCTACGACGATCCCCGTGAGCTTCCAGGCACTCGATGTCCGGTCCGACTCGGCCGACTCTTTTTGTATTCTTTTCGTATGAAAAGTCCGTAAGGACCGTAAGGAGTCTCAAAAGATCTCAAAAGCCTGAAAAGTCTGAGGAGTGGAGTACAGTGGAGTCAGTGGAGTCTTGGTGAGTCCTGGGGTCTTTTCGGCCCAAGTTCACGCAGTTTATCTTGCTGCACCATGGCAAGGCCTCGCACACTTTTGTGAGCACATGCTTTTTCTGGGCACTCAGAAGTACCCAGATCCAAGTGCTGCTCGGACAATATGGCAAAGGGGCCTGAGAATTCTGTTTTCCTGGGAGTGGACTTCTTAGGCAAACCTTACACCTCCACAAATAGAGGTGTTGGTTGGGCAGGTGGACCTAGATGAGTCTCCAAAACGAATCAGATTATCGGATTATCGGCTCTAAACATAGACATGGGAGTCATGCCAGAAGCATCCAGAAGCTTGAATTGTGCAGAGCGTGGAATTATGAAGTATTCTTACATATCATATATATATATATACACTGTAATTATATGATTTATAAAGATGATATATAGGTATATATATATGCTAGATTGTCCACATGTTCACACTCTCAAGAGAGTCAATTGCTTCGCCATGTTTGATATAATTCAGCGACATTGGGTGGAGCTGGCTGGCAGACCTCGAGAAACTTTTGCCCCACAAATGTCATTGGACACAGTTCTCTACTATCCCGGGTGGCGCAACATGGCGCAATTACAAGACATCACAAGACATCAACCCGAAAAGAATGATGACACACACACACACTGGAATACGTGTTCGAAAGATTCGACAATTCAGGTCTATACTATGCTCAATTTAGCAGAACCTTTGATGTGGTGCTAGCCGCTAGCCCTGAGTCATACAATTATATAGCTCATTATGTTTTGAATGGCAAGAGTTGGTATATGCTCAGGTTCTAAAAAGGTGCGATGCGCATGACAGGTATGAGTATGCGTGTAAATATTGAGAGAACCCAGTGCAAAGGATACAATACGGGCCGATTTCCTCGAATCTGCAAAAATAATTCCTCATCCATGAGCAGTCATGCTAGTTTCAACCTGTGACTCGGACTGCCCATTTATAAGCCCCAAAGGTCTCGCCGACCCAACTGACATAGCCCAAAGGGCTCTAATTCTTGGGAGTGCGCATGAGACTTGCACTGAGGGCTTTGACCAATTCATGTCAAAGTTGGCTACTTACTTTGCCGAGAGACCATGGCCATCCATCATCCGTGGCTGCAGCGTCACAGAAACCAAATGTCACCAAATAGAATCAATATCCTCGCAGATGTTGCATCTTCTTACAGAAATGCTCAAGACTTCAAGCTTCGGATGTTTGCTGAGCTTCTTCATGTTTTGAGTAAATTGAGAGTTGTGAAACTTGAAGCGCTTGGTGCCTAGTGGCTGAGGTATGCTGGCTCAAACAACGCTTTCACATCCAAAGAGGCTTCGGATACCTTGGCCGTTGAGTCGTGTCAGTTTAAAATTCACAGCTGCACTGCCCTGAAAAGTCCGGTCCACAAGCAGGAACACCCGACATTGCGAAATACCGTACCGTTTGGAAACACTGATGTCAATTTTGCAAGCCTGCCATGGCGTACTGTCATAAATGTATATACAGTAGTGGTCTTAATTGTTAGCAGGCACTGAAAGCAAGACCCTCTTCGCCCAGGAGGTATCAATTCGTATTATATATCTTCCAATGAAACACGAATTGGGTGCTTGCACATCTTGCACGTTAGATTTCCAGGCCACTGTCTACTTTGCTGCGGCTTCATCCGAAGCAGCCCCAGAGGTGCAGGGACTCGAAGTCATGTGATGAAGGGGCCTATGGCCTGCAAGGAGCAGCCACCTTACGATTCAACGGAGAGTTTGGATTTCATTTCAGTACAGTCTTTCTTTTTTGTTTCAGGTTTGTATTGCTTTGGTTATTCATGGCTACACCTAGGTACCGTCAGCGGTCTGCTGGACAGCTTGAGAGAGAGAGAGAGACACGGTGGTATAGTATATAGATGGAAGCGGTGTAAGTCCAACGATCTCACCTTCCTCTTGCTTGCTTTCATGAGGGAGGGATGAAGTGTCAGTCATATATTCATTTGCTCACTCTGCAGTCTTTTGTTTAGGGCTCAGAAGCCACACAGCGCAACGCCAAACGAGAAAAACTGATTGATGGATCTCACCGGAGGCTCAACATTGAGCCGCGTTGGACGAGGCAATGCTCAAACAAGCTTCACATTCGAATGCTTTCGGCAGTCACGCAGATAGAACAGCAAATCCCCAAAATAGCCCCAATCAGGCCTCGAAGAATTTGAAGATCACAGCGTAGCTGGGAGCTGCCAATTCGACATTGCTTGGCAACAGTCCGCAATCTACACATTTTATCTAGCGCCATCTATCGCCTAGTAGCCATGGTTTTGGCTTTGTCCTCCAGCTTGATTGACAAAAGAGACAAGAAGTACGGTCAGGACAGGGTTTCGTCGGAGCTTGCTGCGTCTCTTCCGAGACTCACCTATGTCGCAACTGCATACAACTGCTTGAGTCTGCTTGTTGCTTCGCGAAGGCGTCGAGGTTCCGATCCTTGGGGCTGCTGTGCTGGGGAGGCTGCTTGAAGAGATTGCAACTTCCCTGGCCGTGCCTCGGCCCTGTTAGCTTAGAAACCCAAACGTGAAAAACAATGAAAAACACATGAGACTCAGACCGTACTACCCACGCCATGCTCTCGTGTCTCTTGATTGAGCAGTACAGTACAGGAGGAACTCTGTTACTCGGTTGATTTTTACAACCCTTGTGAATAGTGAATAGTGCATTCTAGTGAGAACTATGTGTGGCATTGTGTGGCACAATTGGCACAGTCAGGCGGATAGTTTAAAGTTGCGCATTTCCAGGAGGTTTTGTCCTATCAACCGAAGCTCCAGGAGCAAGTCATCCAGCACTATCATCATAGAACCTTGGCACACCTGTGCAGCTTTCCAACCAATTCCCATCTCTTGTCCATGCGGCTGTTGGACAAGATCTTTTGTACAGATATTTTCAGACTTTCAGATTTTCATGTTTTGCGTTGGTTTGTTCGTTTGTTCCTCGTCCGTTCGACCATCTTGGACCAAGGAGCCTGATCCAGAACCAGAGCTCTCAGCATATGAAGAGCTTGAATCCGGTCTCCTTAATATCAGTGCGGGACCAAGAAAAATCCTCCCCACAAGTTGAAGCAACATTTCCTCAATCTCTGTTCCAACGCGAGCTTCCTTTCTCAATTTTGCGTTTTGCCAGCTGCTGTATGTCAAATCCAGATCCTCGAATCCGCCCGCCCAGGTGACGGCGAGGCCTGCTGACTTGCGAGCTTCTAAATAGCGATATGATATGATATGTACTCGAAGCCTGAAGTTCTGAACATCAGGAATTGAAAGCAGTTAATTGCTTGAACAGCCTGCGAAGTCGCTTTTTTTCCACAACCTATGCCAATGTGAATATTTACTCCTGCAGCCCAAACATGTGAAAGCCAAATTGAGTTCCTGCCGCATCGCCAGTGCAATTTCCAATTTTCTTCATTTGTTTCCAAGCCTGTCTCCTCAGGATGATTTCTTTGATGCAAGAAGTGAAATGTCTGAAAATGACACTTGGCTTGTGGAGATACACCCTACTTCGGAGGTATGTTTCTTTGTTTACCGGCCTCTATGTTGGTGCATTTCTGTTCAGTTCCACGCAGGCCCAAGAGTATTCCAACTGACGAGACCTTTTGACAGACCATGATGCGGCTTCTTCCCTCCGCTTTGATTAAGCCGATTAAGCTGACTGTACCGGATGGATTGGCTTTTGGGGATTTTAGGAGCACAATTCTCTGACCGGGTGGAAACATGTTACTCCCAAGGACAGGCTTGCCTCCAAGTCTTCCAAGGCAATTGGGTCCCGTGCCATTTTGCCATATCAACAGGATTCATCATGCATCCGCCATGAGACGTGGCAAGTGTTCTGCTCGCTTCGCAACGACAACCGCCCGCACTGGAGTGTTAGCTTCAGAGTTCCAATAAATAAAACTATTTGTTCTATGTTCATGGGCCTATGTTGGACTTATGTCGGGCCATGTTGGGCCATGTTGAGCCCAAGTTGACAATCTAGCCAATTTCACGACCCTTTCAAAGGGTCAGTGCCTCGCTTAGGCCTACGTTTTTACTCGCTTAGGACTACGTCGGTGATATATGGCTACAGTCTCAATAGAAAGATATATCGCTGTATTTGAACATGATGTCAAGAGGCTTGTACATGTGTATTAGAGATGATCATCAGGTTGCTGCTGCACCGTGCATGTGTGTGTCGTAACATCTTTTGGTAATCCCTGCGCAGGCAGGCTTATCCGAGGTTCGTCTCGAAGTTTATTGGCAAAGGTCCTGTTTATTCTTTCTCCAATGTATCTAAGTCTTGGCCCCCCTGCCCCCAGAGTGTTGACAGGAGAGGATCATAAAATGTTGTATCCTTTTCCCGGTCCCCTGTCACATGGAGTCCAATGTGTTCGATGTCGTGTCTCTTACCTCTACTTGTTCCCGCTCCCCGGTCCCTTGTCCCCTGTCCCCAGTCCTCTTTCCCCCTAAAGAAAGTAACCCTAAAGGTCTGTATCCAATGGATTCCAATGTGTTCGATGCCTGCCGTGTCTCTTGCCTCTACTTGTTCCCACTGTCCCTGTTCCCCCGTCCCTGGTCCCCTGTCCCTGGTCCCCTGTCCCCCCGTCCCCCCGTCCCCCCTTAAAAAAATAATCCTACTGTAAAGGTCTGTATCCAATGGAGTTAACCCTGAAGGTTGAAGTCCTCATCTCAAAATGTCGCCCTAAGTGAGTGAAAAAGTCGTCCTAAGTGATCCTTTGACCCTTTCAAAGACGTAAAAAAAACACGCTTCTAGAGCAAAAATGCCTCCCCCCAAAGCTAAAGCTTAATAGCTATTGCAATTGCCTATGGATCATGCGTGCCAACAAAAAAAAGCCTCGGCACCTTCGGATTTAGGTGGGCTGCATTAATTTTAGGTATTTGAGATTATTTCAAGGCGCTTGTGGAGGGCTTTTGTACAGGCTATCTGTTTGCCTGTTACCTGCCCTCAGAAGCCGTTTGATGCAGAGTCGACCTGCGCGCTCAGTTTGCCACAGGTTTCCAGACAGAGTTCCAGGCTGGAGAAGGCAAGGTTCAGAAAGATCTGAACTTTTTGGATGGTCGGCTTTTGCGTTTGTGCTCGTTAGGCAGTGGGAACCTCTTAGCAATCTGAAAGGGAAACGCCATTTGAAATCTGAGCACGATATGGGTACACTAGCAAGCAAATTGTCCGTCGAAATTGATCCCAACAATCGTAGCAACATTGGAGCAGCTCCAGATGCAATTTCGGCCTTCAAAGGCTGCAAGCAAAACGACGTCCGGGACACCTTGGTGGCAAAAAGAAAGCATGTCGTGGTTCCAACATGATGAAATTTACCCAACGGTAGTGATTGTTGGGTTTCAATCCTTAAATCGTGGTGAGTTGTTTTTTTGCCGAACCAAAAACCGGAACGGAATGAGAACACTGGAGCGTTGGAACCCTGGAACCTGTTGTTGGGTTGCAAAGCTGGGTTATATTTTTTACAGTCTTTAGTGACTTTTGTCATTTAATGTCTGTAGTCTTTTGGGAGTGACGCTTCCATCGAAGCACCGAATCTGTGGATCAGTTCATCACGGCAGTCAGTCAAATCGCTCAAATCGCGTGCACAGTCAATTCAAGTCTGCAGGTTCCTCATCCAAGCTGCCAAGCTCATTCTACATTTACCTTATGGTTCTAATCCAAGCTCCGATTGTCAAAAGAAAGAGCGAAACCTCGTCGTGGCAACTAAGGAGCACTTTATCACCAGAAACCATCGAAGTATCTCAGAGGCTCCTGCGGCTCTGGCTAAGCTAGGCAAAAGGACGTAATCCTGAGATATTCCAAGATATTCTAAGTAAGTGCATCAGCCTTATTCGAGCTGGCATGTTGGTGTGCTGGGCATTTGCCCGGAGGGTGCCCTATTGGTTCTATTCTTCTTTTTGAATCCATGTAGGCAGCCGTTTGACAATACCTTAGAGGGGTGCAAAACGGCCAACCGCCGGCCTTCCTTAGCAGCCTCAGCAGGTTGGAATCCCTGCTGAGCATCAAAAAGTTATGTCACTCTGGCCACTCGGACGAAAGTTGCTTGCTCGGGTGGAGAGCCTTAGAGCCCAGATGCGGACAACATGTAGGTACAGGCCAGGTGAATAGGAACTGATGGAACATGATGGATCTCAACTTTTGTGGCTGACCCTTGGGGCCTTGTTGGCGTGCCACCGAGAGTTCCACTCAAGGGCCAAACACGCAGAAACCTGCAGAGAGCCTGGAGCTCAATGGAGCTCAACGAGCCGAATTGAAATGCTCCTTAGGGCGCATTCGGCGGTCCCATCGGAGCTGGAAGGTCCGTGAAAATGATGAGAGACCTCGAAGTCTGTCAAGGCAAATCCTGATGCAGATTGTCTTGGTGTGCAACAGTGGTGTTCAGCTCGAGCTCAGAGGGACCACAGTCCGGACAACGGCAGCATGTTGTTTGAGACAAGAGACATCCGCTTTTCTCAAAGGCTAGCGTGCAGGGTTCAGGGATCTGAGGTTCATCTTAAATTCCATAGGGTGACATACATCCTCTCGTAGCTGGTGAATCATCATGGGCCAAGGCAAAACCAGTGGCAGTGCTACCAGTAAGGATTGCAAATCGATGGACGTGGAGGCATGCTCGGGGAAGCAACAACAAGCATGGCGGATTTTCCAGTGCCAAGGTGTTTTTGCTTCGTTGGCGTTCACACTCTCATCAATAATGCCACTCTTTTGTAAACTTGCCACACGCGTCTCCTATCCCAGCCCCCTGTTGAATCATGTAAACAATGTAGATGGTTCGTTGATGTTCGTTGCATTGATGGACGATGGGTGACGATGGGTGACGATGGGATGACGATGGGATGACGGGATGGATCACCTGTAACCGTCAGGGAGCACCATGTAAGTGACAAAGCCAGTAACAAATCTAGTACATTAACAACATTTAACAAACATGATGTTGAGTTACGACTGTTACATGTTATTATGTAAAAAAACATCAAGTCCAGAAACAACACGCAGCATCCAATCCAGTTCCAAGGAAATAATTTGGACAGCTGCCGAGCTGTCAGGTGGAGACATTACTGCAGGTTGCAGGAGCACAGATGTGGCTGTGCCATGTGAAAGATGGCATTGACGCTTGGCTCTAAGAGGGAACTCTGTTCTTGCCTCATACAATTATGTTATGTCATTATGTCCAATGAATACCAATGATGTGGACTTCGTATATTGCCTCGCCGCATAGTCCTTGCATATTTTGTGTTTTTACATGATGCTAATAACTAGTACTCTATACCTCCCATGTAAAGTTGTGCCCTGTGGTATGTGTATAGTAACTGACGTCTTATGGCTCAAGCAAAACAGTGTGTGCGCTTACTGGCTGTTTGAGGTTGAGATACCTATAAATATAGGTTATCAGCCGTATCGCCAGATACGTTCCCTTTTGTAACTAAATGTCTGCCCCCTTTGGAAAACCATCTCCAGAGGGCTCGCGCGATTCCGGGATCCATCAAGCCATGGCGATTGAGGACGCAGACAATGGCCAAACTGGAAACGATGTACCAAGTCACACAACTTCCCAGACTCCTTCAGAACGCTCCCGCAGTGATAAACGTGAGGTCCGTGTCCCGCTTCCACCAGGCGCCGTTGTGCCC
>Ga0126342_10005251_pt1 | contig 22508 bp, 18 predicted proteins | sample Cyp1metagenome_FD_92528 | JGI IMG/M metagenome (GOLD analysis project Ga0126342, IMG submission 92528) | Coral microbial communities from Lord Howe Island, Old Settlement Bay, Australia - Cyphastrea 1 metagenome | ecosystem: Host-associated > Invertebrates > Cnidaria > Coral ...
CATACCACAACATACCGCAACATACCACAGCATACCACAACATACCACAGCATACCACAACATACCACAACATACCACAGCATACCACAACATACCACAACATACCACAGCATACCACAGCATACCACAACATACCACAACATACCACAACATACCACAACATACCACAACATACCACAACATACCACAGCATACCACAACATACCACAACATACCACAGCATACCACAACATACCACAACATACCAACCAACAACCAACAACCAAGCAACAGCCAACAACCAACCACCATTTACTTCTCATTTCCGGCCCCAGGTCCTTAAGGACCGCACGCCAGGACTTCGCGCCGCACGGCGCCGCGATGTTCACCGCGGGCGCCCTTTTGGGACCTGCCCTGGACGGTGTGTCGCACGGCAACTTCGGGGTACGCCCTGGGGGATCGTGGCCACCCTTGGTGAACGTTGGGTTCATGGGGGTAAAACATGCCATAAACCATCCCCCAGATGACTATAAATAGGTTGTATAAACATGTACAAACCATTCCCAAATGGCTAGTGTTGGAACACGGCCTTTAGACGGTCGTGGTGTTTTGTTGGGGATGGGTGGGGTGGGGTGGGGCATGTATTAACGTCCATGCGAACTTGCACATGAAGTAGAAGCTACGCTGTTGCTGTCGGTTGTTACTGCCGGTTTTGAAATGCAAAGAGCGTGGACATTCCTCTTTGCACCCCTCCGTGGCACAATATGTGTTCATGTGGTGCTGGCGAGCAAGCTTGCAGAATCCAGGTCCTAAAAGTTCTTGGAAGAACTTGAAGTGCTGCTGTGAACAAAAGACGGCCGAAAAATTGTGAAACGACTGGTTTCGTAGGCGAAATGACTGTTTTCATTTGTTTGCTTGGAGCTAAGGCGTTCACGGCCTTTACATTAAAATCACACGAATTCCTATTGGCACGAGCACCTGAAACATGATCAACAGCATCCCATGAATCAAAAAAACACACGGCCATCTCAAGGCCGTGCTCCTAGTTACATTGGGATTATTGAAGCCACTTCACTCGGAGTTACCACGTTGTAACCATGGTGAGCCCACATCCCACGTACGAAGATCCGAATGCATCGGTGTTGGTAACAGATGCGAATGCCCATTGACAAAGAACGTGTCATTTTTTAAGTGTTCAAAAAAAACAGTTTTCTTGATTTCTTAAATTTGTTTGGGACAATGGCTCAACCGCCGGCCATTTTCGGCCTATCCATGCCTATCCCCAAGTCTTCCAGTTTGAACTGGGAAATGCAAACCGCGACCATGATGGGATGGAATAAGGTTCCAAAATTTTGAGACAATCCCACATACGAAAATTCCATGGAATCGAGTTTTTTGGCTCGGCGAGCGCCTGCCATAAATGCAGTTACAGTGCTTCAAAGATCTTGAACGCCAAGACAAAGAAACAACAAAAAACAACCATATTTGACTAGCGATTCCTGGTCAGCAACTTAAGTACCATCCGGTAATCAAACACGGCAATGGAACAGCTACCAGTTTGATGATTTTCCCAGCGAACGTCTGATAGGATGGTTCTGTTGGGGTGGCCAGCTCCGCTGTAGATTTCCATAAAGTCAGCTACCCCCACTTTAGGAAACCTCCACATGATACATATGACAAGTATGGCAGCACAGCATAGTACAGTACAGTTATAGTATGTTATAGTTCTATATAGTTCTCAGTTGCTGCCAGTCCAAGCTGGTCGTAAAGACCGTCGCATGCAAGATTACCTTAAAAATGTTTTTTGAAACATGGGAGCAGCCCACAAAAAGCCACAGTCACAGTTTACAAAGGATTAAACAAATGAACTAGATTTATCAATTGGAGCAGCAGCTTATTAAAACATGGTTGATTTTCTCCAGGATTTAGAATTATGCCATTCTGTTTTCACATTGTGAGAGTTAAAAAGTCGAAACATGTAAAACCGGTAAAGTCAAGAAATCTTAGTGTTGCACTCATCGGCTCTGCGCCGTGAGAACAACCGTGTTTTCCGCAGCATGGTTGTTTTCTTTGCGCTACAAGTCGTGGAGATGCTTGGTGAAATATCCGCCGTGACCTCGGCCCCAGCAACTCGTGGTGGTTTCACAACTTTTTGGGGGTCAGAATAACGGTGGCTAGGCCATGCCAGACCAAACATACATGTGCCTCAAATACCACGACAGAAAAGCACCGAAGTAAAAACCTCGGTTTCGAAGTTGTTGATGTTCCATTCCCAAAACTGGTATGCATTATGGAACACAGTCCTCTGAATTGGAAAATGCACGGGAACCGTGGGGAAAACATGGGAAAACCCGCATGTTTGGCTCTATTTAAAAAAAGAAAAAACATAGGAAAATCCATGGTGTCCTAATAGATTTTCCCCTTAGGATAATTGATGATGGATTTTTTGTCCGGATTTTTCTGTGAACAAAAAAACCCATCGTTAAATCACCATAAAACCACCGCGCTGCGTCGCCGAGGATATTTGACCAGTTCTATGGTCAGATCATTATTGCCTCCTATGGCTTAGCAGCTCTGTACCTCGGTTTCAGATTTCAGGATCCATGGGATTTCTTCGTATGTTTTTTTCATGTTTTTTCATGGCTCAATGAATTGGTTTAAGGGAAATGGTGCAGGAAAACCCCTATATTTAATGGTTGTTTTAATGGTTTCCTGTAGGTGTTCCCTTAAATCAATCCATTGAATTGCTAATTTTAGATCCAAGCAATCCCTTCCTCCTAATACTAAACGTCCCCCCCCTTATTACTAAACACGGCAGGTAGTTTTTAGTATTAGGGGGGTATTTATTTTTGGGGAACCCTATTAATAGAATTAAACCCTTAATAATAAAGACTATTTTTTCCGATATCAAAATCAATTAAATTTAATTGGATTTCGAAGCGGATCATATATTAATAAAACATTAATAAAAAACTAGTTTGTTCGATTTCAAAATCAATTAAATTTCCTTTTATAACGCGATTAAAATATTGCCAAAAATTGGATTTCGAAGCGGACCCTATTAATAAAATTAAAACCTTAATGATAAAAACTAGAAACAAATCGGACGGACCCTAATAATAAACACCCCGGGGTTAACTAGTTTTTATTATTAGGGGGCAAAACCCACAAATGGTAGCTTTATCTTTAAATTGTTTTCTAAAGGGGATCAATTAAAAGTCAAATTGGCCAATCTGAAATTTTCTGAAACTGGAGATGGACGCCTGTTTTTAGTATTTGGGGGTCGTTTAGTATTAGGAGGAAGGGATTATCCATAAACCTTAGTACTTAAAAACCAGTGTTATGGTACTTGGAGGCACTGGGTAGAATTGAAAAACCGTTTAAACAAGAAATTATTGTGTTCGAAGATCTCTAAAAAATCAATGGTCATTTCAGGAACCTAAAATGGAGGTACTGTACCATATAAGGCCATATTTTGTGGGTATATTCCCTTACATAGGCCTTACATAGGCCTTATATATGGTAGGTACCTCCAATTTTAGGATCCTGAAATTCCCATTGAAAAAATGGCGTGTTCTCGTGGTCAAATTTCATGGCTAAAAGGGCTACCCGCAATGCGAAAGCGGCGCCTTGCACCACACTTGCCACACGGCAGGGCTCCCAGCGGTTCACCCGTGGCATGCACGCCATGCAGCGATTTGTCATCTTTCCTCAGATGGATTTACATGACTGGTTGGTGGTTTGGAACATGATTTGTTTTTGACTTTCCATTCAGTTGGGAATGTCATCATCCCAACTGACGAAGTCATATTTTTCAAAGGGGTTAGGGCTCAACCACCAAGCAGATGACATAAAACCCACTACGTGTTCAACTCACAGGGGATCTCCTATTTGATTTAGATACCCCACATTTTGCCCCAATAAATGACTAGATCTAATCCACACGAAAAAAGGGGTTGCGTTTGTGGGTGCAATATGACACAGGGATTGGATTGTAAAACCATCCCCCTGAATGCCTAGGACAATCTGAGGGGCCAATTTGACCCATATATCATGTTAACATTAGGGCAAGAATTTAAAACCTAACCTACCTAACTTTGCCAGCAAAATCCAGATGTTCACATTAAAACCCACATCATATGTCGCAACAGCTTCCCCAAACATTGAGGGGACGTAAGTTCCCAAATTGTTTGGCCTGGAGTCCCTTCAATTTTTCGACGCCGAAGAAATTGCTTAATTGAAAACATATGCATACTCTCTGGTAAACTAACTTGCCCTCTGGTAAACTAACATAGCTATTGAACATGGCCATTTATAGTGAGTTTTCCCATTAAAAATTGTGATTTTCCATAGTTATGTTAGTTTACCAGAGGGTAACTATGGAAAATCACCATGTTGAATGCGTAAATCAACTATGAATGGATATGTTCAATAGTTATGTGGAATTACCAGAGGGTAATTATTTTGGTGGTAAAGCCCAAGTGCCAGAAGAGTCTGGAATCCCAGTAGAATCCTCTCATTTTGGTACAACATAGTTCATTCATGCTCCACTTTACTCCCAACTCACCCATTCAACATCCCATTGACGCACAAATTCTGGTTAAATCGACCATCCGAAAAGATCAGATTCCAATTTTCGGGGGGACATGCGGCACACATCCGTGGTAAAACCACCTGTCCACCTGTCGCGGGTCCTTGGAGTCCAAGGCACTTTTGGACCCAACGCGGGCTCCGCATGACCAGCGGATTCCTGGCGGAGTGCGATTTCTATCTGCGACTCCTGCAACTCGGCCTGGTGTGAAACAGCGATTGGGAGGATATCGAAGGGATGTAAATATCAATTGGAGAACTATAGAACTAGAGAACTATTACGATAGAAGTTTTTCTAGAAGTAATTGTGTCACTATCACTATATAATTAATTATTATATCCCTGAGGGTCCAGTTGATGAAATAGACACAATGTGGGCCGAAACTTTCCCAGAAGCTACTTTTGTCTGAGAACAGTCTTTGTACACGAAACGCTCTGTGGGAAAAAATGGCCATGTGGCCCATCCCTGGATCCAGCTATCCTGCATGTTTAAAGGTCACATTCAATCAATTTGCACCCCTTTCACGCGATTTCATGGGCAATTTATCACCTTCTGGACCAAAACATCATTGACGCATGACACTGTTACATGTCAAATATCTGTAACCCCAATTTCACAGTCCCGAAGCAACAAGACCGCACCTTCAAGGAAAATATTGAGCCATGCTTCTGAAGCATTTTTGCCATGGGACATAAAATTCAAACAGTATTTTCGGACAGGATTGTTTATAGTTGGAATCTCTTGGAAACTTGTAGAAAGCCAAACAAAACCAAGTGAATTCCAAGTGACGAAACGCTCTTTATTTAATGCTGTGCAAAGTAGGTTACAAGATGCAAAAAAAACGTTTGCAAAACAATTATTCTTTTAAGTTCTAAAATAAGGTTAACATTTTCCCAGCCGACTTAAGATAATCCTCTCTGCAGGTACTTTGTTCCTGACTGACCAGTCTTCATGCGCTAAAAAAACCAGGTGGTCACAAAATAAATCAGGGAACGTCAATCAGAGATTAAGGATATGTTTGGAAGGTTGAAATATCGCCTAGTGTGGGAGATTTGCACCAAAGGGGAAATGGAAATACGTTCTTGATTTACTTGTATTTACCTTTCTAGATATTCTTGAAAAGGTTTCAGAAAAAAAAACTCCTCTTCACGGACATTGTGTTGTGATGCCATGCTCCTGCTGCTATATTGCAAATAGTTTTAGTTCGGTGGTTGTGGTAGGAACCGGGGAAATCACACTGAGGACATCGGAAAGAAAACATGATACTGTTGGTATTTTGGAACTAGGGTGATGCATAAATCGATGACATTTATTTATTATACCAAGAAATGTCAAACAAACATAATTTTACTTCTTTCCTTTCGGCTTGGATCCTTCTTCAGACCTGATGATTAAAAACCAACCGTTTTTTTGTTTGCTGGCATTGTGCTCGTACTGCGGTCCTTTAACTAACCTACAGTAAGGAGTATAAACCCTGCAGTCGTACGAGGACGCCAATCGCAAGGGCATTTTCAAAACAGAAGCGATACTTATGGTTGGTGTCTTTCTTGGTCCATGGCGCGCAGTAGGGGGTTGGTAAGAGAAAACTACTTTGACATGTTTGCTTTCCCCGAAGGATGCCTTTGGAAGCCCCCGTTTCAAACACAACAAAACTAGTTTCTTGCAAACTAGTTTCTTGCAGGCTTCGCCGTTGCACTACCCTGCTCCGTCGCAGCCATTTTTTCAAAATTACACACAAACTAGTTCTAGCAGGAATCTTGTCGATTCTGAAGGGAATCTCAACAGGTGGGTGTATATATTTATACTGTTTTTATGTGTATGTATATATAATTACACACATATTTTTGGATGTTGTTCTATATTGCAAAAAAAGGGCTAAGTAGTTTGATTCCTTGAAATGGAACAAGATCAAGATGGCTGTGTTTTGTAGTGCGCTGTTTTTCTGAGAAGCAAGGGGTCGCCGAAAACCTGGCTTGTTTCAATGAGCGACCAAGGCTTTTGGTAGTGGCCGGTTGGAGGAAGAAAGAAAGGATCAGAGATTCTTGCAAAAGGAAACATGCATTTGCCGTGCTGCCGTGGCAATCAGAAAGAAGAGATATATAGTGGACATCCCGGGGGTACGTTCGCATGATTCCGACGAGAACAAGTGTGGGTATATTTCTCCGTATGTTAAAGGCTTGCTCTTTCCTTCACATCAAGTGCTTTCAAGTAAACAAGTAGGCAAATTGTAGCCCTGCTGTTCTTGAATGACGGTAGACTGACGTGCCGGGTGTCACACCAAATCCTCCCTACAGGATACCCTTCACAAAAAGCAACGTGTTTGAGCGTGATTGAACGTGATTGAGCGTGATTGGGCGTGATTTGCCCATACGAAACGGGCTCTCGGCAAAAACAAGCGTGATTCACCGTGATTCGCCGTGATTCACCGTGATTTACCGTGATTCACTGTGTTTCTCTGCAACTAACCTTGCTTTTGAGGAGCTCGAGGCACCTCCCTACAACTGCCTTTTATGTGTAGACATACTTCAAATTAATTTGTGCTTGGATCAAACGAACGGAAGCATTGACCTTATAGGAAAACAGAGCTGGATGAAACCACACGTCCCCGAACTGTAACGGAAGGGGGGGGTGGGAGAAAAAGCAGCTCCAAAAATCGCATGGTTTTCAGCCTACCCATCGTGTAACGTCTGAAAGGATTTTGGGCCATGGTGGTACATCAGTTCTTTCAAAAACGGCTTTAGTTGGCCCCAAGGACGCCCAAAGAGTTTTTCAAAGGGTACCTTCTGATATCAGGTTGTGTTTCTGACACGCGGGCCACAACTGACCCAACTCAAAGCGCTTTCAACATAGTCAGCCCCCAGAAAGCCCCGTATAATTAAAGCGTTTACACTTCAAAGCACCAGAGTGCCGTAATCTGAAATTCCATCTATCCAAGAATTCAATTCTGAAACGCGCAGATAGTAAAACAGAAAACATCGGGCATGAAAAGCAGGACGGCACTCTGCGCGCCGGAAACCCCTTTACAACTACTACAACATCATATTGCATCAAGTCTGTGGAAATGCTTTTGTTTTTTGTTCAAGGACCATGGGCGCCATTCAGATCCATCACGGCTTTCAAGGGTGAAAGGTCGAATGAAAGTGATCAGGATTTTTCAGGCATGAAACTTTCATGAAACCATGCTTTTCATTCCGTCAACATCCGGGCCTGCAGGCTCAAAATTGTTCAGACTGGAAAGTGTTCATGACTTTTTTCGTCTACCAAATCTCTCAGGCATGTTGTTACCATAGTGTTGTTACAATAGCATGTTACCAAGTGTTGTTTACCATTGAGTACCGCTCAGACATCAAGTGTTCTGTCTTGGAAATCAAATCACCTCAGAATGCGTAACGATTTCCATCCTTATCCTTGGATCGGTCTGAATATGTCTGAGTCCTTCCAAAACAAGGGCTGAAAGTTGCCTGGTCAAGGCGGAATTTTTCACGTACAGGTGTAGACAGAGAACTTCATCAGGTGTAGACAGAGATCTTCGTAAACCTGTTCTTGTGACATTGCTTGGCCACTTGTTTCTAGTTCATTTGATATCAGCAAATATACCTGGACTTGGCTTGCTATGGATTAAAACCCCCATGACTTGGCTCGCACACATGTATATGTAATATATATATATACACATAGTCTTCGTCAATACCGTGCAACTTGTGAATCTTGTTACGTCAAGACAGTCCCTGCACGCATTCTAGGGAAAGAATCTTGACCTTGTAAGTCATAGCAAAAAATATTTGATCTTGGGTGCTCCTACAACAGACCCCACTGGCTTGGATCTGGTGTAGGAGGTAGAATCTAGTGATTTGGACTTCAATGGTCGAGATCTTCTTGCTGAAGTCACGAACACGCGTGCCCGAAAATGCGTTTTGAACGAAATTGGTGCAATCGGTGAGAAGTAGCGTAGTGACAATACGCACACAATCTTTGGTACATAGACTAGCATTATTTTATAAACTTTTAAGATACGTGCATCCTGTTCTTTCACAACTTTGACAGAAATCAGGCTGACACTGATAATGGCTGATAGCCTAGAGAGTCCAGAGAAATCACCTGATTTTTCAAACGTTTGCCTCAAAGAAGAGAACTTGTACCGAACAGCGAAGAAAACCACCTCCTCAGCTTTAGGTGCCAATGTCTATGTGTGGAAAACCCATGTAGATAGATACATAGTCGACATATCGGTGACTTTTGCCAACAACATGATAGAATTGCTCGACGCATGTTCAAGTGTATGATAGCACGACCCTCCAAAGGCTGTTTTTGGCCCGAGAGGATGTTTCGTATATGTTTCGTAAAAGGCATTTTTTCCGAGAGCCTGTTTCGTATAGCATTTTTGTCTGAGAGCCCTGTTGCTTTCTATTTCGCTACTTTGGATTCTCAGGGTATGTTACTATGAACATATTTTTATGATAGTGCTTTAGAGCTATATGACGATAGAACTGTAAATATATAGTTGAGGTGGACCCGGCCTGAAGGCGATGGAGAGAGAGAGAGAGAGAGGGAGAGGAGTATATATATATCATAATAGTACAGAACTATTTAACTTATTGGGAATTTCCACGAAAACCATCTGGTAAAGCTACACATATCGAACTGGAAAATCATTTGGTTGGTGGTTTGGAACATGTTTTATTTTCCATTATATATAGGATGTCATCCTTCCCATTGACTTTCATATTTTTCAAGATGGTTAAAACCACCAACCAGTTAAGTGTAGAACGATCACTATATGACTACAGAACTAGAACTACAACTCTACGTCTGTATCTTTGGGGTTTATACAGGGGGTTAATTAACCATCAAGGATTAGGATCAACAGATAAGGAGATAATGGGGATACAATCTACTGTTTGATCAATTCAGGGAACTTTCCTGATGTAACCATTTAAACTGGTGAAAAAAAGTCCAAGGGAGTATCTGACAACGTGTTTTTGGGTGGTATATTCCCCATCATACGGCAATGTAATACCATCTAACAAATAGGGATGTAATCAGGCTATAGTAGGGATGTATAACCAACAACGTAACAACATACTGGTTTGTGGTTGGTGGTTTCAATTATGGGATAATCACCAGAGACTGTATTATCAGGGAGGTTATAAAAATAAAACCAAAAAAGCACCTATATCAGATGTAATGGGTATATTAGTATTAGCATATAGTTATGGAATTATGGAACGATCAAACTATGTAACTGAAGCAGATGTGATCGGTCGGATGCATCTATACAACCAGCAAACATGCAGCTGGATTTGGGATCATATATGACAACGATCAACGACCATGATAATAGAGAATGAGATTTAGTAATTATAAGATATCCATATATACTAGAAGATATCCATTATTAATAATGTATAAGCTACATACAAGTGCGGTATATCCCACCATCTCCCACTTTTTTCGGGGCTACCGGCTACCTGGCCGTGGGACGAGGCGGAAGTTCATGGGCGTCGAGGCGGGCTTGACTGAGGAGGCACAGAAGCGGGTGCACGAGCGACGCCGCGTCTCCTTGCAAGAGTCGCTGGGGCGCGACGCTGGTGACCTGTTGATGTTCATATGCTGTAGAAACCAACATGTTTTTTTTAACAACGTTACGGGGCTGGGATTGAAGTGCGAAACATATAGATGTGATTTAGATGGATTTATAGTTGATGACTGTTGATGTAGTTGATTTATTATGGCTGAGTTGGTGTATATTATACTGACATGAGTAGGGAAACCGACCGATACTGGCAGTTTACCATAGAAAAAAACGTCTTTGGAAAGTGACTGTCAACTGTCAACATATCGAGGACTATCGAACGTGCTTTTACGTATTCAAATATATATATATATATTCGGGTCATTCAACATGGCAGTGGAAAACGTATAATCCCATCCCAACCTTTAGTGGATGCCCATGGATTTTCCATTGTAAAGATAAAAAGTCATCTTCAGCAAACCCAGATTGGGAAGGGATGCCACCAAGCTACGCCACGGATGTTTGGACAGTCATCTATATATAAGTGAATCCAACATTTTTTGGTAATCTCGCTCAAGGATTGCGAGTTTGTGGTCGTTGGTATTGGACCTTTTTGTGCTTTGCTTATTCGCTCCTTGGTCGTGTGAAGATCCGGGATCGCATTGGAGGGCCAAAAATATGGCCCAATTGTTGCGGATCTAGATTTGGTATGATTTGGTATCACTTCCTGTGTTTTTGTGTTCAGCAGTTCAGTGGTGCCATCTCATAAAATCCACGATTTTGAGCGAAATTCTCTGGAAATCAAGCTGATTTCCAGCTGATTGTTGGTTGACTATCCCATAGGAGGTTCAGGGAGCAATATAGGTAATGTCAAACCCGGATTAATAAACCATGGTTTATTAATTAGGGGTTATTCCCCCAATAGTTACGATTTGATACTGAAATGGTACCTTCCCACTTAAACAGCCTAGGGGTTTATTAATCCAGGGTTGACATTGTCCATACTACCTATAATTGCCAAAAGCGCAACTATTTGGAGCTACTAAGCTAAGAGTTTCCCAAGTGCATCAAGTGTTCCATCAACGACTTCTGAGGGCAGACCGCTTGGTACCATTTTTCCCCCAAAAAAAACTTGAGGTTGCAACCTCGGTGAAACAGGAATGTGTCCAGTAATTTGCTGCGAGATGTTCTGAGGTGTTTCAGGCAACCGGAGTGTCTCCACCAATGATCAACAGCAGCCTGGATGACTTTTCAGAGTGTCTCCAGTGACTGAAATGTGTTTGACTTTTTTTTGGGTGCCGTTTTTGTTTCATTAGAATCTATGAGCCCGTTTTTCACTAAGCATATTTTGTCAATGATTCTCCGTATGGTACCCCCAAACAATAATAGTTACAAAAGAGTTGTAGTGTAGCATTACAAGCAGGCAAAGGTAGTTTTTTTGGGGGGGCTGGCATATATATATAATATTCACATATATATATATATAATATTCGCATATATATATATATAACATATATATATAGTTATATATATATATGTATAAATATATATATATACATATATATATATATACATATATATATACATATATATATATATACACGTATATATATAATTAGACATGTTCGTATATGAATTGTCCCAAGGTATCGACTCGACCGGCCATGAACATTGCCCATTTAGTTCGTTGATTTACCGAACTTCAAGATGGTGATTTTCCAGTTCGCTATGTTAGTTTACCAATCTAAGGTTGATGCTGGGATGTTTCTGGGGAAACCAACCGGATGCGTACTCGAACCGTATTGTATGGCCATTTTGACCAGGGTTTTTGTCGGCCTGACCTTTTAAAGACAACAAACATAAAGGAAGGCATTGCTGATTGGCAATGATATCCTTGCCCAGTTATTTATCGAGCAGCATCCAGAATATCCAAAACAAACATATATATATATAAGTATGATGTTTGTACATTTAACGTAGATTATACAATGGCGCAATATTTATTATTGTTGTTTCATGTTGTTTTCTTTTCTTGGTATCCAAGATTGGAAGCATATGATTGTATTCCCCCTATCTCCCCCCAGTATGATTGGAAATTTTCCCACCCTTTTTTGGACAACTCCACCTGTTGTCTTCCCATCTTTTCGCTGCCCAAGATGGATGAATCTAACTCAGATTGGCAGAGCCGAGTCGATGGGGGGCTGTTCCCAATGGAAAATCCAGTACGACTGGGGAGTCTTTGTTGGGAATATTTGGGAATAGTTTTTTGTTGATGGGGGAGTTCCGTAAGCAAATGCAAGTAATTTTGTAACTATATATATATAGTTACTATGTTACTGTAATGGGATTCAATCAACTTACCCTCCACTAAATTAGCATAGACCCAGGCAGATACGGGTTGGAAGATTAGTTTCCACCTAAACTGAGTTATACCAGAGGGTAATGTGTGTTTGTTTGTCAGCAGTTTTTTATTTGCGGGGGCCTATACAAATCCAAGCAAGGTAAATGTTTCTTCGTGACTGTCTCCGTTGGTTCCACCGTCATGCGCAGGACGGGAGATGTTCAGAGAGAGCTGGGTGCTGGTTCTTCAGGGGTGAAAGCAGCAACCAGCATATTCTGTATAGACTGTATAGATTATATTATGTTATATATATATATCTGTAATATATATATATATATGTGATATAGTAAGATTATGTGTAAATATATAAATTAGACATATACGTGAACAAACCCCTTAAAAAAAAACGAGCTAATAATGATATAGTTCGTCAGGAAATTGATGCTTCGATGGCATGGAAAAATGGCCACCACATCACCCCGTCGTCCAGGATGGGGGATCCAGAGGTCGACCTCACACCCGAAAGGCTGAATCGACTTCTGGCGAAAAAGGCTTGCCGCTAACTGTTGGCGGCAACGTGTTGTTGGGATATATGGTATTTTAATGGGATTTAATGGGATTTAATGGGATATATGATGGTTACCCGGCCTGGTAAACTCTTACATATGGAAAATCACCATGCTATTAATGGGTATAAACTCACTATTTCTATAGCCATTTTCAATAGCTACGTTAAATTACCAGAGGGTAAGTTGCATCTTGAAAAAATGGGTTTAAACATGGTCTAAATATCGAGGTTTTACTGGGATTTCATGGGCTTTGATGGTGGATTTTATGGTGAAAAATCCTATGAGGCTTACCGATTGTGATGCAGAAATCATCGAACTAAAATGAAGGAAGGTCCAGCAAGCCATGGTTCATTACCCAGAGGGGAAACTTGAAGATGTCAAAACCTACCGTATATGATGTCGTATATATTATGAGTATGCTAGAGTGACAGTGTGATTCATGTTGGCTATTTTCGCTCTGAGTTGATTCTGGGTTAAAATCTTCATATATGGATGATTTTCCCACTAAAACCTCCATTGTATAGGGAATTTCCCATTTCCACGTTTGATTGCCAAAAGGTAAATGTGGTTTTCTGCGTCAAATGTGGTGAACCCCAATAGAGCTAGCGGACAGGACTGAGGTGAAGTAAAAACATGTCATCAAAAAATCGTTGACTCGGGATGCGGCCCAGTAAGCAAAAGAATTTGACAAAATTGATGAGCTGATTGGTAGTTTCATATATCCTCCGGTAAATTAACAGTTCGACCCTGAAAATCACCAACTTTTAGAGGAAACTAATCTTCCAACCCCTATCTACCAGGGTCTATGTTAATTTACTGGAGGCTAATTCATACATTGTTTCTTTTCAACCATATTTGCATGTGACCCAAATCATCCAAGTCATGGATGACCATTGTGGTATTGAAAGCCATTGTGACTTGGAGATCCCCTATGACTTAAGAAACCCCCTATAGGCCCTATGACCTATGATGATCATCCCTCAGTAATTACTACGTTTTTTCTTGGTTTTTCAACCACCAATCCGAAAAAAACAACCAAAACGCCCCCAAAATCACAATTTTCAATGGCACTATAACTGGCCATTTTCAACAGCCATTTTGACATAACCAGAGGGTTTGTTGATAGAGGGGTGCCAATTTTGATACTCTCTCACCCTTGGTGCGATGATGTGGGGCGTAAGAAATCGCTAAAATCGGAGCGGTGGTGAGCCAAAGAGCTACATATTGATAGGAAAATTCAGATACCCTCTGGTTATGTCAAAATGGCTGTTGAAAATTGCCATTTATAGTGGATTTACCCATTGAACATGTTTGAAAATGTTGATTTTCCATAGTTATGTTAGTTTACCAGAGGGCAAATCCGAGAGACAACCAGATTCTTTTTGAAGAATAAAAAACATCAGAAACACGACATAGAATGGCCATGTTAGCCATGTTTGTCAGCATCAGACAATCAGCGGCGGTAAAAAAATCAGAATATTTTGAGATGTTTATCACTTATATCCAACATGTTGTTTTAAATACAATAAGCCATACAATGAACCCATTGATGTTTCTCAGTTTCTCAGTGCCTGGTTTTCCACGGTCCATCGGTCCATCGGGATGGGATTTGTCTCCGTCCAAGGAGACATGACCATTATGAGTTTGTTGGTGCTACTCGGAGCTGGGGAAGTCCGGTTTTGAGCCACGGCCACGGGTTTTTCCACGGGTTTTTCCAACCTGGGACCAAGCTGGAAAGAAGAATGGGTCGATTTAAGTCCAACAAAAAGAGGAGCACACCGTGTTTTTTTGGTTCATATTGTTGTTTAGACATGTTTAGACATGTTTAGACATTGATAGTTTGGTGGGTTGGTGATGTTCAGGCTCTAAATCAGGATCTTGATGGATCTTGCACTTGGAAGTTTCGCTAAGGCATTTCGTTCTTTTCTCCCCAAGCCCGCAAAAGCCAGGGCGGCCGGAATTCTCATTGAACATAATCCGGTCACTACCCAGGTGTGTGAGAATAGATTTTAGTTTATTCTTACATTGATTATTTGAGTGATTAATTAACCAATGGGTAAGGTTCACAAAGTGGACAAGTTTATCCGTCCAATAACCAACCAATAGTCAGCCAATCATCAATTTTCCTTTGTAGAATGCAAATGAATGCACAATTTTGCATATGATGATTGCCCAGCCCGATCCCAATCTGATGTTTGCCATGAGGATATCATTAGTCTCCGTTCAGCTATTACCCTCTGGTAAACATACAAACAACTATGGACAATCACCATTTTTCATGGGTAAATCAACTATAAATGGCCATGTTCAATAGCTATGTTTGTTTACCAGAGGGTACCTTTTTTCCATTGGTTCATCATGGCCACTGCCATAGGGTTGGTCAGTTACAGGGCAATCATCCTGGGCGTTGGTGACAATCCGTTGTCTTCAAGCGTAGATGGATGGAAAATGCCTGGTAAATGGATCAATGGGAATCAAAAAGGATCCTAAAATGGAGGTACCGATTCCATATATTTTGGGCCTATTTTTTAGGCCTATTTTTAGTGAATATCACCAAAATATGGCCAGAAATATGGTACAGAACCTTCATTTTAGGATCTTGAAATTCCCGTTGAATGGATGTTTAAATGTGAATATCATCTATGAATAGTGAATAATGGATGTTCCATTGCTATGTTTGATTACCGGAGGACATTTTCCAGCTGAGGGAGGATTCATAGTTTATTAATGTTTATCACCTAGAACCTTAGAATTGTTGGAATCAGTCGATCCCAATGTCCATTTGACTTTCACATGAAGTTCGAGACCACTTCCATTTTGCGTGCTGGTTGACTCGCATCAATTTGCCAAAGTGTCAGAACGGTTGAGTCCTCTACGAAAAGATCCAAGAGAACTGTCTTCTTGTCTAGAGGAAATACCCTCCGGTAAACTGTTACATAGCGAACTGGAAAATCACCATGTTTCATGGGTAAATTCAGCTATATCTACGGCCATTTTCAATAGCAATGTTAGTCAGAACCAGAGGAAATAGAATTGGATGATGGGAAAATTTTAACCGGAAAGCCCTATATTTGATGGTAAAAACCCATGGGTTTCCTGTAAATTTTCCCTTAAACCAATCCAGTGACAGAGGAAATAGAGGAATGTGGCTGAGGAACCGCTGGTTCATCCCCCATGATCTCCAGGAATCGAGTGATGAAGTATGATCCTGGCCATTCTTCAAGAGATTTGACAGGACTCCGCCAAAGTGAATACCATCTGGTAAACATACAAAAAACGATGGAAAATCACGAGTTTTAATAGGAAAATCCACTATTTCTATGGTTATTTTCAATAGCTATGTAACAAATTACCAGAGGGTATCCAGTAGACGATAGTAGACTGCGAAACTATCTCCAACTGGGTTTGTCTGAAAATGCCGGACTACGCCCCACAACATTGCAATTTTAGACTGGCCTATGATGTTTAACAAGTGGATGTAATGTGGTGCTCCCCTATTTGTTTAAGACAAACCTCTATATAGTTTTAAATATGTCTAAACTCTAAACAGTAATTGCTAAACCACTAATTGTTGCCTCCCACTAATTGTCAAACGTGTAAAAAGGGAACCTCAAAGTATTCACCATCTAATCACACATGGATTTCTGGGTCTTGGAAGAATATGCGCCCGGATCCGCCCTGCAAATTATTCCCTCTAATCACCTTGCAAACTATGTATTTATGCATATATATATATATTATGTGTCATTACGGTGTAAATATGTGTTATGGATAGTCTAAATTCCAAATTTTGCTGGTTCCATTCTTCTTTTTGATGGTCAAATCATAAATCCTCATTATAATAGGTATGTGCTGTTGACATTTTCCATAAACATTTACAGCTGCCCCGGGTGTGCATCGATGTGCCCAAAAAATAAAGGTTCGGAGCCACCTTGGGAATGCCTCGCGAACTGATGCCAGCCTGTGACTTGTTCCGAGAGCCCATGGAGTTTTGATTTCGGGCCAACCTTCAGACAGGCTTGGGCCCCATTGAAATATGTGACTGAGGGGTAGCATCCACAAGCATCCCTTCTTTAAAGGGGATGCTTGTTGGGAGCCTAATGACATAATATGACATAGATAAATGCTGGGATGTTATTTGTTTTTTATGTTATTTGATGTTACTTGTTCAAAGTTGCATCCCGAAATTGGCGAGTTACAGGCCTTGCACTGGGGAAAGCCGGAACGGCTTAGGGATGTTTTTGACCCTCTCCTGACTCTCCTGGGACTGAAAACGTGAATCTCAGTAATCGTAGGTGCTTCACCCCCAAAAGAACCCGTAAATCATGAGGTTTGTTCCATCTATAAGTGGGGTATGACATGGTATGACATGGTATGACATGGTATGACATGGTATGACATGGTATGACATGGTATGACATGTATGTTCCATTGTTTTTGTTTGTGGGTTATTGGTCCCTGGTTGCCCTGGTTATGACCACCGGGATGCACTTTCTTTTGCTGAAACTTCTCGGCAGGGATTGAGGTTGCCAAGACCTTAGTGATGTGGTCAATGATCATTTCATCGTTGAGTCCCGTATACAACTGGGAAAATGTTTACTGGGGGCAATGACTCTATACATATATATATATAACACAAAGGATATTATGGGACTTAACATAATAGTACCATATATATGTATATATATATAGATAGACAGATAGATAGATAGATAGATAGACAGATAGACAGATAGACAGATAGACAGACAGACAGACAGATAGGTAGATAGGTAGATAGGTAGATAGGTAGATAGATTGATAGATAGATAGAAAGATAGATAGATAGATAGTTGACTGGAGATAATGATGATGTAATAACACATATAGGGACTTATGAATTACCTATATAATCCTATATAGTGTATAGTTATTATCATATATCACTCTCCTTCCATTGGAGATGTTAATGTCGACTCTGGATTCACAAACCCCAGGGCGGGCTGTTGAAACATAGGGGGGTCTGCCATGGTCTCCAGACGTATCAGATGAAATTACTGGGCGATACCCCTCGAATGTGTTTCGAAAAACAATGGTTGATTGGATTGGTTTAAGGGAAAAAATACAGGGCTTTCCTGTGGAATTTTCCTTAAACCAATCCATTGAATGGTGGAAATCAATCCAGGGTTGACATTATCACATTTACCCGGCCTGGTAAACTGTGACAAAAAACGATGGAAAGATCCACCATGCTATTATGGGAATACTCACTATTTCAATGGCCATGTTCAAGTTCGCAAACTGTTAGTTTACCAGAGGGTATTTCACCTCGATTTGGTAAGTTTATGTTGTTAAGTTGCATTTTCCCCATGGGAAATCCACTACGAATGGGGAATCTACAGGGGAATATGTGTTATTTTGCTGGCTTCCGCCACTTAGATTCTTCGTGTTTTGGGCTTGGGAATTTCCTTTTTAACCATCTGGTAAAGCTACAAATATCGAACTGGAAAATCATCTGGTTTGTGGTTTGGCACGTGTTTTATTTTCCATAATATATAGGATGTCATCCTTCCCATTGACTTTCATATTTTTCAAGATGGTTATTGCACCACCAAGCAGTCATCAATTGAAATAACAAAGGTAAATCAAACCATGTCATGGGCGATCATAGGCCGTGGCTTTCTTTTCGCAAACTGTTACCCTCTGGTAAACTGTTACATAACTATGGAACATCACCATTTTTTCTGGGCAAATCAACTATAAATGGCCATTTTCAATAGCTATCAATCACCATGCTATCAATGGGTAAATCCACGATTTCGACTGGGCCATGTTCAAGTTCGCAAACTGTAAACGTTTACCAGGCCGGGTATCAGAGGGTTTAGTCACTAAGAACTCTCAAGTTTCACCCAGGTTCACCGGGGATGGGAACCGTTCAATCACCTCAGGTTATATGGCCCGAATGCTTTGTTTCACCTTCACAAACTCCCAGATCAGCAACAAGGCCGCGGAAAATTCACGCTTGTGGCTGGTGCCAAGGTACATGTTTAAACAAAAGTCACATGGAATCCCCCCCCAAAAAAAACTGGCATGTTTGAAAGGTGTTGTTTTTTGGTGGGATGATTTTTGGCTCGGAATATGTTGAATTTTCCTAGGCCTAGTTTGAACGTGGCATAAGTACAAGTCTCTGGACAAATCATCTCATTGGCCCACGAAACTGCAGAGATTTTTGCGATGGTTCCGACTAGCCACGCTACTAAGAAAGTATATTTTTTTGATTGTCTACCCAACTGAAGAGTGTAGAGTGTTTTGAATATTGAATCTACACCATGTGCTGTGTATGCGCATATATATATAATTATATATATATATATTGATGTATCCACGTTCCTTGCTTTGGATATTTAAATTCTTACTGGTGCTTAGTAGGGAATGAGGGAATGATCCATAATCACTAGTAATAACAATCCCATTCCCCCATTCCCATCCATTCCCTACCAAGCACCAGTAAGAATTTGTTTCCGGTCCCGACTAGACTTCATGGCGACAACTCTGGAGAGTCCCAAGGTCCCGACCCGCCAGGTCAACATTTTCCTGGCACCTTTCTATGTGATCTCGCACTGGCTCAATGCACCCAATGCTCCGGTAGAGAGGTGAGACGAGACTCAGATGCTGAGAGCTTTTGACAGATTTACCTATAGAGGGGCCAAATGGGGTTGAAGAATAGGAATTGATTGATGGGACATTAAACACATGTGCAATACTCATGACTTATGTATATACACAGATATACATATATATATATATATTTACATTATATGTATAAATATAACAATATATATATATGTATATTAATATATATATATGCGTGTGTGTATGCGTATGTATGGATAAACTATAACGACCTAACAAGTATGTAATGACGCAAGTGGTTAGTAAGGGGGAAACAACAAAACATGACTTTGCTTCAGATTGGTGACTGCTTGCACGTTAGCCAGCTGTATTAAATCCCGTTGAAAACAAAGATGGAACCAAACCATGTTGACTGTTTACCAGGAAAATCGCATATGAAAACGTATGTTTGTCTGGGTTCTATGTTCAGATCTAAAGGTGGAAGTTTGAAGTAAGGTGATGCCCCCCAAGTGATAGTAATTGGTTTATAAAGCCATTACCTACTGTGGATGGAAGAAATCCTGCACCAGTTAATAGGTGGTTTATCCCATTATTTTATAGGCTTTCTACCATCCCAGGTGGTGCAGGATTTCTTCCATCCACAGTAGTTCGTTATATCCCCTGAAACCAACCACAGAATTCACTATGAACTGTGCGTCAAGCGACCTCACCTTGTTCACCGAATGTAGCAGAATCCAGAATGGAAGCACGGTCCACCTCATGGCAAAGCTTAAAACCCATTATTTCATGCGGAACAAAAAAAGGTTTCCTGTAAATTGATAATTTCAACCCCGGATTAATAAACCATGGTTTATTAATTAGGGGGGTATTCCCCCACTAGTCATTTCATCTGATACTTAAATGGTATCCCCCCCAATTAAACAACCGTAAAAGGGGTTTATTAATCCAGGGTTGACATTACTTGATATCTTTTCCAAGTAGGTGTCCAAGTTTGACCCCGTCCTTTCATTTCTACTATATACTGATAACCGCAGTTGTTTTTGCAAACACACCATGCAAAACCATCAAATATTTGTGTGTGTGCGCAATAGCTATATTGCAGCTATATGGCTATATATGATTATTCTATGTTATTCTAGTTACACTCCTGTAAACGAACATAGACGTGGAAAACCAACCAGTAGGTCATTTTCCGAACGGGAAACCATGGGTTCTCCACATGTTTGTTGTATGTTTACCCCAGGCAAAGTTGATCCATCAATGAAGGTGTTTACTGCCATAGGTACAGACCTCAACTGTTAAGCGCGTGGACATGTATGTTAACAGTTATTAAACATACCAATAAGTGATCAACTGTTACCATCTGGTTATTTAACAATTCGCCATGGAAGATCACCATTTTCAATAGGTAAACCATCTATAAATGGATATAAATGGGCCATTTCCCATGGCTATGTTAGTCATAACATGTCATAACCAGAGGGTATATTGTTGAATTCTCATTGAAGTTGGGATAATCAAACAGCAAATCATCGCACATTATCATTTCCTTCCAACTCTGGAAGGCCAACACATGTTCATTGCTAGGTTGCCATCGATGTGTCAGGTTGGTTACCTCCAGATGGAACAACATCCAGCAAATAACAACCATGATGCCAATGTAAGCGCGCCACTTCCCACTTTCGGAAACCTCCAAAAAGGTATGTCAAACATAAATTGTAAAAAAAAACATTGGGAAATCGGAAATGTGTATTATATATATATATACATACATATATATATATATTATGTATACATGTGTATATATATATACATGTTGTTTCATCAGTTTCTTGATCTTCTTGGGGGCCACGAATGATCTCGGTTCTCGCAGGCTGCTGTTCTCGATGATCGGCGAGATGGTGGCGGTGGCTTTGATGATTTTGGTGGTCACCAACCTGGATACCAAGGTGTGCCGCGTGGCTAGCCATGGCCGGCTGAGTCTCAAGATATCTCAAGATCCAGAAAAATGCAAAGCATGGAAAAATCCTGAGAAAATAATAGGACAAACACCCCAGGCATCCATAGGTTTGGGATGTGTCTTTGATGTTTATGTGTTGTAGAAAGAATTATTCATAGGGGGTTGTCCAAGAATTGGGTGTCCCTATATATATACATATGATGATAATGTTAAGTATGTGTTCCCCATTCAAAGCCATATTCCATGAAAAGCTGGGCACGTCGCCCCAAAATAGCAGAATTTCATCACTAAAACGATGGAAAACAATGATTCATCATGGGATGTCGGTGGCTTTCCCTGCATTTTCAAACAAACACTTCACTTACCCTCTGGTAATTTAACACAACTATGGAAAATCACCATTTTTAGTGGATTTTCCCATGAAAAATTGTGATTTTCCATAGTTATGTTAGTTTACCAGAGGGTACCCAGCATTTTCCCAGCATCTTCTCAGGTCAACCACCAAGCCTCACTTCCGTAACTTAAGCGCTTAAAAGCACGCTCCGCAGGAGCGGCACGCTGCAGTGGCCACCCTCGAATTGGAGGCCAAGGTGAAAGAAGTGCAAGAAGCAGAAACTTGGAGAAGTCGCGAGCGCCACTTGGGGAGTGTGGATTCCCACCATCAGTGGCTTGCGATAGCAGAACGATGGTAGGGCTTATCTCCCAACTGCAGGTCAAATCCGAATGTCCTGAGGGTCATTGATGTTGACCAAAATCATCCACTTACCCTCTGATAAACATACAATTACTTTACTTCGTGTGATCCCCACCATGACATTTATATATTTTGTTACTGGCAAATCTTCTGGCATTCTATCTGACATATTTTCTGGCATTCGATCTGGCATTCTATCTGGCATATCTTCTGGCATTCTACCTGGCATATCTTCTGGCAGATGTTCTGG
>Ga0126342_10005252_pt1 | contig 22506 bp, 25 predicted proteins | sample Cyp1metagenome_FD_92528 | JGI IMG/M metagenome (GOLD analysis project Ga0126342, IMG submission 92528) | Coral microbial communities from Lord Howe Island, Old Settlement Bay, Australia - Cyphastrea 1 metagenome | ecosystem: Host-associated > Invertebrates > Cnidaria > Coral ...
CCTTTCGCGTGAAAAAGCACGTGATGTCCTTGGGGAGCCCCGGAATACTTGCTAAAGCAAGAAGACTCTAGCGAGCTGACGCTAGCTTTCGTGATAATGCCAATAATTGCCAATAATGATAAATTGTAATTGATTAACGATGATGGTGATGATGATGATGATGACGATGACGAGGACGATGACGATGACGAGGACAAGGACGAGGACGAGGACGATGACGATGACGATGATGATGATGATGGATGATGATGATGATGATGATGATAATGATGATGATGATGGTGATGATGACGATGACGAGGACGATGGCGAGGACGATGACAATGATGATGATGATGGTGATGATGATGATGATGATGACGATGATGACGATGATGATGATAACGATGATGATGACGATGATGATGGCGGTGATGGTGGTGATGATGATGATGATGACGACGACGATGACGACGACGATGACGAGGACGATGGCGAGGACGATGGCGATGATGATGATGATGATGATGACGATGATGATGACGATGATGATGATGATGGTGGTGATGGTGGTGGCGGGGGGGTCCCCCCCCTTTCGCGTGAAAAATCACGTGATGTCCTTGAGCAGCCTCCGGAATACTTGCAAAAGCAAGAAGACTCCAGCTAGCTGACGCTAGCTTTCGTGATTACTACTCAACATGCTGACCATCAACATGCTGACCATCATCAACATCAGTAGCAGCAGCATTTCCAACATCATTTGAATTCATTTGACACTTCTCAAATGCACTGGCAGCCATGACCCCATGTCAGCCTCCCAGCCAAGCGGCAGAGAAGCTTCTCACCAACCAGTTTCAGGCGGGTGGTCATCGGGACACACTGGGCTAATGCCTACGACCCCGGCAACCCTTTCGACCCAATGGGCTGTAGCCTCTGTTGACACACAAAGGAGGCCTCAAAACGCATCAAACATCCGGGAGTGTAGCAAGCAATTAGGGCATACCGGCATACCCCATCCAGTAGCATGGCTACATCATTTAAGGTCTTATTCCGCTATATTCCTTGGGAATGCCAGGTGTTCCTTCAGAATACCAGGGGGTCAGGTCGGACCAAGGCAAACCATCCGCTTTCCCCAAGCCTCATCCACAAATAGCCGGTTTGTGAGTTGAATCCTGGGCACAATGATCACAATGCCGTGCGGGCACGCGACATGGCGTTGGTAGACTTAGACCCTTAAACTAGCCCAATTTCCGTAACATAAATTTTCATAAATCGTCCCAATGAGGGATCCAAAATGAATAGATATAATAGATGAACAGATCGAATACTCAACGAGGGGTTCTTAGCGAGGTTTTGAGGGGGAAGGGATTGCCATGGTTCATCATCCATGAAGTAACACACCATGATAAATTTGGATAGTGAACCCTCCAATCCACACCGCTGATTTCTGAAAAAACATGCGTGCAACTTGGAGGTTCCGGCGCTGATAGCGGACGCGTTGTTTTTTTACATTGACCACTGAATTCTATTGGGACAAATATTCTGCAAACCTGGATTTGGAAAACGGGGTTTGCACACAGTGTTTCGTGCTCTTGTTTTTCTCTCTTCATGGGTCTCAATGTTTGCGTTTGTTAACTTTAGCTGCCAGTTTGTTTAGACTTCCAACCACAACGATAGGCGAAGGACCACACATATGTTTTTGGATTCATTGAGAATCCTTTTTGGTCACCTTGTCTTTGCTACCCAGGGAGAAGGGCGCACAGCGATCAGTTGGCGCCAGATCTGGTCAAGCAACTGTGTTCCACTGATACGATTTTTTTCTCACTTTGGTCTTGCGAGTGAACTCAATCTGGTAGTGAGTGACATTGTGGAAGCACAGGCGATGTCTTTTGCGCTGAAAATAGAAACACGATTCAAACAACTAGAGACATGTTACACAGTAGCATCAAGAGCGTGTGGCAAGCGACAAGAGACATGTTACAGTTACAGCGTGGCATCAAGAGCGTGTGGCAAGTGACAAGAGAAGTGATACGGCGTAGCATCAAGAGCCTGTGGCAAGTGACAAGAGAGATGTCACAGCGTAACATCAAGAGCGTATGGCAAGTGACAAGGGACATGTTACAGCGTAGCATCAAGAGCGTGTGGCAAGTGACAAGAGAAGTGATACAGCGTAGCATCAAGAGCATGTGGCAAGTGACAAGAGAAGTGATACAGCGTAGCATCAAGAGCGTGTGGCAAGTGACAAAAGACATGTTACAGCGAAGTATCAAGAGCTTGAGGCGTTACGGAGTTGTGGCCCACTTGTCCACCCCCACTCCACCCAGTTGCCCAAGAAAATCAGACTATCCTTCGTGCACAACTTCTAACTGACGTGCACACCTTCTAACTGATGCGCACAACTTCTAACTGACAGGCAATGCGGAAGCAAAAAAAGCAGGAAAAACTGCGGGTCCGTTAACAGCGCCGGTAGCTGCAACAAACATATTGAAAATCCAATTTTGCCAGAAGCACATCCACAACCAAGGCACCCCCCAAAAAGCAGCGTCCATGTTTTTGATTGCTGTTCAGCCAGCCCTCCGCACTGCGGTGATCCCCCAATGATAGTCTGGTTATGTAGGATTCACCCTTTTAAACGTGGTTGTTGGTTAATAATCTCCAACATACCCAACCAGTGGGGTAGCTGAGTGCCCTTGATTCTTCAGGCTGCGAGCCAGGTCGCTTGTCATGGATGTTGGGCGTAGGCAACTTGCCAGCTCCTCCGTCCCACTTGAAGCCTGGAGACTCCTGGTACCGCCCGAGTCGAGCTGCAAGCTGTCGAATGCCAGCAGGTGGACAGGTGGAATCATCACAATCATCACAATCATCACGATAATAATCATCATCACCACCATCATCAGCAGCATCATCATGATCATAATCAGCAGCCTTAGCCTCATCGTCATCGTCATCGTCATCGTCATCATCATCATCATCGATCATCATCATCATCAGCAGCAGCAGCAACATCATCATTATCATCATCACCAACATCATCATCATCATCAGCATCATCATCATCATCATGATGATCATCAGCAGCAGCATCATCATCAGCATCATCAGCATCATCACCATCATCATCAACATCATCATCATCGTCATCATCTTCATGGTCATCGCCATCGTCATCGTCAGCGTCGCCATCATCATCATCATCATCAGCAGCAGCAGCATCCTCTTCCTCCTCATCATCATCATGATAAAAAAACGCCATCATCATCGTCATCATCATCGTCATCATCATCGTCATCATCATCATCATACTCATCACCATCACCATCACCATCATCATCATCGTCGTCGTCATCATCATCATCATCCTCATCATCATCATCCTCATCATCCTCATCATCATCATCACCATCATCATCAGCAGCAGCATCGTTGACAGCAACAGCAGCAAGAAATGGCAACACCAACACAAAAGGCATGGCTTGGCTAGCCTGACATACTCAGCAAGAACACATTGCTGGAAACACGATGTACATGATTAAATTACACCATTACATTCCTCAACTGACGGCAGAACACCATGAACAACCATCAGTCTACCTATCTTCCCAAGATCTACTGAGCCCTGCCAGCCCGCAGGAATGGCCCTGGAACCGCAGCCTCCCAAATGAACTGTTCCGCACGCTTCTTGAAGCCCATCTCCCACTCACGCTCCTTCCAAGCCACAGGAAGCGGATAAAATGGAGAAAGGATCACTGAAATTACTGGATCCTCAATTTTATGATTTTCCAACCAAAGTAGCCGACACTAAAGAAACGAACGTAGTTGAAGGATGTGATCACGGCATTGCCTGCATCACTACTAAAATCCTGGCGTTGACAATGTGATACCCATCGCCATTGCTTGCAATACTGGATAAGCGCACGGCAAAGAAGCTGAAGCTGATGATCACTGATGGGTTACGGCAAGGAACAACTTCATGTTCATTTTCCTTGGCACGGACCGTCCGTGTTCAATCAATCTGCCAGATTGTGTTGATCCAAGGTGGACAATAATTACAACATACTGCCTTTTTATCCAAGGCTGGACAGTGACAGTGCTTTCAAGAGAACTTGGTGACAAAGGACAATGTGGGGCAAATGCGCTTCCACCAGCGCACCATCATCATCATTTTTCGGCTCAAAAGATCAAAATCTGTGGAAACCGTTGAAACATATAGAACATATCCACAAAGTCCATACATATCGTTCTTGAACAAATTCATACATTGCAACGACCAAGGCCCAAAGAAGCGGCAGTCTCCCAGCCCCAAAAAAGTGGTTTCCCCTCCATCTTCAGCCGCTCCTTGGTGTCCACCTGCAGATTGCTCTCCAAACACCAGAGGCGGTTCCAACGAAAGGCTTCGTTCTTCATACCCGGCTTCCCTTGCCTGGTACCAGGCTGGTTGAAGGGAGCGACTTTCATTAATCCTCCGGAAAAAGATGCACATAATTCAAAGTTGACCATAGCCAGGATTTATTCCCCGATCAAAAACATCAATTCAAAAGCTTTGACGCTCTTGTGGTATGTGTCTTTTCCCTCAGGCCAATTCTACTGCTGGCACCAAGGCACCCCAGGACTTCAGCGTCCTCGCGATCAACATACTCGAAGGCCTGTGAGCGCGTGCAGCGCGCAGTGCAATGCTGAAATCGCGCAGAACAACGGAGGAAAACGCTGGAACTTTAGGATGTAACTAAGATGTTGACGCTGTCCGAAGCCCCAAAGGAGGAAAACAAACAACAATGAAGAACATATTGCCCTCTAGCAATCAAACATGGCAATGGAACATCCCTCATATTGATGATCTGCATGGATGTGCCACGTTTGATTACTGTTATAACTCATTATAGCCACCATCTTCCAAGTTGTGGAGCGAAGGTTGATTCCCTCCCAGTGAATCTTGCCTTCCATGGCGCCGAATCGGGATTCCGTGGATATTCATCTTTCACCCACCTGGGAATCCGAATCGGGATCCGGAGACCGAAAAGATCATGTCTGGGATGAGGATAGCATGACCATCCAGCTGATCTAAGCCCTGGAAGAAGGATGGAAGGATGGAATGACAAGTGAATTGATGATCCTAAAAATAGGACACCTGGCAGCAGAAAAAAACAAGATAAATCATCTGAACCAGGGATCTGAAAATGGCATCCACAGCCACAGCCATAAAAAGACAATCTGCCCCCAGCCCCATGCTTCCAAGCTTGGTCACAACATGTCACAACAAGCGGCAAATGTCTGAGCTTAGCTGATAAACGCCAGGTGACTGAGATTCCAATCAGCAAGAATACGTCAGTAGAATTTTTCAAGGTGTTGGAGCTGCAAAACAAACTTTTTGAGTAAGTGGGGAGCCTCAGATCATCCCAGTGACACAGCCAAGGAACACAGATCCAGCCCAGCAAGTCTTGCGCGGCTTGGGCCCTCGAAAGCCCAAAACGCGCAGGTTCTCCAAGCGCTCCGAGAGGGAGCCGCTTTCTAAGGCCTTGTGGATGTGGGACATGGGCAAATGCTGCGAAAATGCTTTGGAAAACAAGTCTGCCTGCATCTACGGCATCTTCACATAGCTAGGTGTCAAAAGCAATTCCCAGAGAAGCAGCACATGTCTTTCCACGTGTTTATGGAACAGTTTGGAGATGTTTGGAGTGTATTTCATCGTCCTTATTCCATACAAGTTGATACTGCAAATGCAATCAAAATTTTGGGTATATGATGATGATTCCAAAATCATATTTAAAATACCCAAAAACATATGATAAGTATAAGATTGTATAAATACTAATATTAATTTTGGGATAGTTACCCCTTAATCCCCTTATATACATCCCCTAACCATCATCTTTGGTGAGTTTTTTCGGTCAACCCTCCCACCTTCGCCACTTCTTCCCACGCCGGGAGCGTGGCGTTTCGCTTCGCCTGAGATGGAATCGCAGCATCACCTGCCTATTGAAATCTTTGCCACCCATGACCCTAAAACATCCATGATGACTCAGGCCTCTCAGGCCTCATGTTGAATATCAACAGGTACAACATACTGGGATTTCAGAAGGCCATGAGCTAGCCCCTATTTTGCAACAGTACTGGCTGCATGTTTGTCTGGCAATGCGGGCCAAACATAGACTGACTTGAAACTTCAGATGAATGTATAAACATCTTCTGGGTTGGACACATGTGTCATGATCGAATCATTGTATCATCATGATATCAGCGAATTGTACCGTTGAAGTGTTCTGAATATCCAAATTTATCCCCTTTTCTGGAAACATTGGAGAACCCATTTCTGGAGAATCCATTGGGGTCACGGGTCACTATGGGTTTCTCTGAAAATAGGATACCACCTAATTTGATAGTTTATCAGTTTTATTTCCCAATTTTATGGGTATTACTTTACCCCCAGCTTCCAACAAATCGAAACATGAGATTGTTGGTTAGAAGTTTAAAGTCATCATTCAATAGTTTCCAGAAAAAAAGGGTTCTCCTAATATCCCCGATGATTTTCAATTTTGAGATCAGTCAAATACCCCCTATCATCCCGAGATCCCACCCTGGGCTCCCACCGGCGACACGCTGGCCAACACTCCGAAGACCATGCCACGATGTCCAAGAAGACAATGCTGTGGCGCCCCGGCGATGCCCGGCTTCCCGGGGGATGGGTTTCAAGGAAAATTCAAAAAAAGGTTGCCAAAAAAGTAACCATTTAAGGTTTTAGTTGAAAGATCAATATGAACCGCTTTGACTTTCTCAATGCGAGCTTGTTTTTTTTTGCCTATAGCTTGATTTTGTATTCAATTACCGTACAGTATTGCAACATGGCACTGTTTGGCGGGAAACATCTATTTATTCGTGAATTTTCAGACCTGGTCCAGCTCGGATCCCAAATTTCACTGGTCAGATCTTTCTCCAAGCTGGCCTTTGAGACTTGGTATAACTTGGTGAGGCTTACACTTTCACTTAACGAACGAGTTAGAACAGTTAGAACCCTGCCGCTCCATGCATCTGCAAGATGATCCCTTATGATCCTCCCGGCTTTGTTTTGCTCCGTGCGCGTAGCAAAAACTTTTTGCCTCAAAGGTGATAAAAAGTATTATCCAATATAAAAACACATAGAAACACTATGGTTGGTGATGGTTTCAGCCCATTTCCAAAAACATGGGTGCGAACAACGGACACACGTCCCAAGATCTAGCAAGTGCTCAGCCGCAGCCCTACTGTCCCTGCAAAGTGCCAGTGCGTACCAGCAAATACTTCAAGAGGTCGGGCTGACGGTTTTCAAGCCGATTTAGGTGCGCCAGCCTCAGTGTCTTGGTGAAGTTCCCATCACAATCATCACATGAGGCACGATGACAGAGTGCCATCCCACTCACCCACTCCACCTCAAATCTATGCAAACATTACAGCAATCAGTAATTAGCAAAAGAACATACTTTTATAAAATCATTTGGCAACTGCCTTCTCAGAAATGAAATCTTAATTCTCTTCTGGGTTCAAATAAGATGTGATCTTTCCCATGCCCGGATATACAGTACAATCATTCCAGCTTTAATTATGCCATTTCTACGCCTAGTTGCATGAGCAAGGGTGCAATCATCACGTTCCAAAGTGCACGACATCTCTTCTCCTCAGAGCCAATGGGCCAATGCCCAGTAACATTTTCAATGCGCAACAAAAACGAACGACATTTCCATTGATTGACTTGACTGACTTGAACCTGTAGAACCTGTAGGAACATCTTCAGGCCGCATCAACATTGCATCATCTATAGGACAATGTCTTTATTTTTCACCTCCAGACTTGTTCGCGAAACGATCTCCAACAAATCCTGTCCTAAACTGCTGGAAACAACGGCCCTTTATGTCAAGCGGCCACAGGTTTTAGCTTGTGAGCGTCGCCCTCTTTCATCATCAAGGCCTGCCCACCAGGGGAAAACTTGCACCGGGCCCAGCAATGGCTGTGCAATTTTGGTGCAACCCCAAGCGCAACTACCTGCTTGGTGGTTGTAGGGGCCTTTGAGCTCAGGAGCCCAGTGGCCGCCAGTGCTGTCATTTCTTTCGTTAAGCGGCCAAGACCATGCGGATGGCAAACAAAATGCTGACTGACGGGGGTAACCACTACTTAATGGGTTCTTAACCCGCTATCTCCCAATTAAAATCCATTTATCAACCGCCCAGAGAGCGCACAGCATGCTGCCCACCACTCCTGGCACCAAACTGAAAGTGATACCCCCCAATGATTTCTCACATAGCTATTAATTTCATGGGCATGTGCAAATGAATTAATATGTTGTGTGCCAAATATGTATATATATATATATAGCTATTAAAATGTGTGATGTTCCATAGTTGTGTTAGCAAACCGAAGGGTAACTGAGCAGGTGTCACTTCTGAGTTGGTGATGCACCATCAGGATCTTCCAGGAAAACAATGTCAACACACATATATATATATATATGTACTGTATATATATTTGCCAAATGGATTCATCATCATCACCACCACCATCATCATCATCATCACCATCATAACCATGATCATCATCATTCAATAAAGGAGCACACCAGAATAGGATACAATATGATATAAGATATATGCTCTAAATTCAAACATAAAAATCAAATCAATATCTTTAAAAGCACAAACATAGGCCATAGGCTTGTACTGTTCATACATGACATCAGCATACATCAACTCTCACATGGATTTTGTGATGTTCAATCATGTTCATCCCCTCAAAAAAAAGGATAAAACAAACAAGAGTTCATCAGCCTGTCCTGTCCTTTTTTGATAGTTACCCTGTGGTTTGCACATTTGTATCTCCATATATCTCTCGATATAACAGGGAAAAACTGGAGACCCATAGCTCCAGAAAGCTCCAAAAAGGTCCCTCCGTTCCACTGGATATGCGATTGACGTGGCTGGGAGGGAACTGAACATTACTGAGTATATTACTGATGTTGCTCGTGTTAGCTATGATATCCTTGATATTATCCATATCATAACCGCATGATTTACGTTGTCACCTCATAAAACGAGGTCGTCGTTATTAAAACTCCGGCGTGCCTCAATGCCATGCGTACGATCGCCGGCCTCAGCCCAAGATGTGAGACACAAACGGGAGGTCAATGGAACCACCATTTTTTGGCAATTTCTATATCATCCAATTTTATTGCAATTATTTGGTGATTATTTTATGGCAATTATTTCTATATCATCCAGTGTGTTCAATTATCATCAATTTGCGGGGGTTCAAATTTCATTTTGCAGCGCCCGTCTTTCGATGTTTGTTTTGTCGTAGTTTTCAAGTCAAAAGTAAACATATTGCCTGCAAAGCATGGACTACAAACAAACAACACAGGAAAATACAGGAATCTTCTGAACACAGTTCTGAACCTATAGTTCTCGAGGCTGCATGCTAGGTCTGCGGTTTGAAAGAACCATGTGCATGTGGCTGAATTCAGGTGCAATCAAAAAGGCTCGGCGGCACTTTTTCCACACATTTCCATAAGATTTGTCCCTTGGGGCTATTTGTCCCGCTTCAGCGATCGAAAAAAACCCAGCAAAACACAGATCTTTGGGCTCTATGGATTTCCACCGCTTGTTGGCTTCGTGAAGCTTCTCCCATCATTCTAGAGGCATGCGTTTCATTCAAAGGCACTGGAAGGAGAATCTGCTGATGCAGCCTCAGTCGATCTCCTTGATTTACCTGGCAGGTCAGGATTGTGAAAACAATTCTCTCTCCACCTGAAAACAAGATATCTTGATATCTCAGGTTGGGCCTCCAATTTTGTGAGTCAAACAAACTGCTCTTGCAGGTCTGGTGGTGTCACACACGAATCAGGTCTACCACCGTTTTGGGATCTCATTGGGTGGGATCAAGCAGCATCTCACGATTGAGCTGTAAATTATATAGGCCATCCTCAAGCGTGAATGCAAACCATGGAAACCCCACCTGAATCCCAAATGGCAAGCCTGCGCTGGCGACCCATTTCTTGGAACCCTCACGAGTCGGAATCGAAGCTCTACGCGAAATTGCCATGCAAATTGACCGATCACTACATGGTGCGCCACCCGCCACGGCACTGTCACACTGTCGCGACTCTGTACCGAAAGGGGTCGGGACACCAGGCCTATAGGGGGAGCGCTGAATTTGTGCGCTCACTGCGATGACCAAAGCATTAGATTATCATTGAGAAGCTGCATGGTGATGATGGAATCCTCAGATGCGGTGAGCCGTGGCAAATATGAAAAAGGATGGGGTGCACATGCTTATATAATTTTCACTATCACCATATATATATATATATATATATATATCTCTCTCTCTCTCTGTGCGTGTGTGTTATAAATATATTCGATATAGATATAATGATATGCTGTATACATACAATTGTATGGATTGATTGGGATGGGGTCATGGTGGAATTCAACCTGACTTGTGGTCACAACAGCCCATGCCGCTCGCCGTATGCTTGTGGGCCAAGCAGTGATTGGACCGGAAGTTGTTGGATCATCTTCAAAAACAAAAAAGGATCAATTTGATCAAACAAGCCTCCAAAAAAGGAAGATTTGGTTGCCGACCGATCCAATATACACAATGCAATGCGCTCAATTTTAGGTTGCCATCTAGCAAATAAATATCGCCATCTAGTACATCGAAAGTTGGCCATGCGGCGGGTCAAAGAAAAATGGACACCAACCAAACAGTACTTCCTGGGAAGCATTTTAATTATGGAAGAAAATAAAAGGAAGTATGAGTTTTCTTCCAACCAAAATTACCAACCAACACCAACTATCATTTTATGATCATTTTGTTGTCCATTCAAAGAACAAACAAAAAGGCAAGTTTTGGAGAAGTTGCACCTAGTTTCTGGACAAACCACGAAAAAAATGTGTCCGGGCTCATTACCATCCCCAACCACCCAAAGCCACCTAAGCAAATTGTGGAAATTCACAAACCTGACAATAAGCAGTTAGGGATGATGCCCGCTGCACAAAGCATGAATTTGCACGGATTTCTTCTATGAATCATCCCCAGTACCCAAATTTAACATCATCTCGAAGGTAAATGTTAATTCCAAGGGCTGTTACTGTATGAATTGGGGATCGTGACTATTAGTGTGTTCACCAGTTACCAAATATATTGTGTGGTTGGGAAACTATTAGTAGTACCTTGGCTCCCCATGAAAAAAGAAGGAAATATGGATACTCATATCTCCTTAGCTCCCCCCAAGCACAGGATAGTAACAGCAATTCTGATTGGTGGTTTTGCCCTCAAAACAACCACTTGTCATTGGGGATCATCCCATGCCTGTGGCTGACTGAAAATTGAAAGCAAATTGAAATTATTGTAGAACCAAAATGAATGTGTTACGGGAAAGCAACCCCAAAGTTCATCAAAACACTATATGACCATAATGGATAGAGTAAAATCATAAAATATTGCTCATCCATGCTAATCCCAAGTGTGGCTGTTGCTGGTCAACATCAAATTTTGGCGGTCTAGAATCCTCATTGTTGGTGGGAACATGACAGTCGATTCACTCCGAGCCAATCAACCGATGGGAACAGGACATCTGAGCAAGTGTTCGAAAGCTTCTGTCCCTATATACTACTTGGTTAATAAGGATGCCTATAATAAGGATTCCCAAATAATCCCCAAGATATTGGGCGAAGAAAAACACACAAACATCATCAACCAACAGGGGCGAAAAACCGCAGCCACTGCGAAGAGATGGGCAATGGGATTGGCCAGTTAACGAACTCCATGGCCCACTGAAGTGTGTTTAAACGAAATAAGTATTAGTAAGTTGTAATATGGAGTAGATACTTAATCAGACTTGGCGGCCAACCAAAAACATATAATGAATATTTACACCATTGTATCCAATATCACTATTAAATCCCATGATATGAGTCACCAGCTTGAATCCCAATCAGTCACCATTTTTCTGACGCTTAAATCCTACGAAGTCACCATTTTTCATCACCATCAAAGCCCATTAAATCACCGTTTTTCTTGGTTTTCCATCTGGTTTTCCATCCCATAAACATCATTGGGCCACAAACCTTGCCCTCGAAGCATCGTTGCGCGACTCCTCTGGGATATCCTCAATGCCCGCGCTGGCCGCGTTCAGTGCGTCCGTGGCCGTGGCCACTGCATGCTCGGTGTCCTGGAGGCAGCTGGAGGCAGCTGGAGGCCGGGCTGCGCCTCGCTTAAAATGGTGGTGAAATATGGAGAAAAACGTAGAAAAACTATCCAACATGATTGTTTTATCATCGAACATACAGGTTGAAACAAGAAAAATTATGAAAAATGGTGGTTGATGGAGTCTTGTGGCCAACAAAAGCGCACAATAGTGTGAAACAGCATGTTTAGGCAAAGCAAGTTACCTACTTATCATTTGGGATCATTTGGGGGTCCACCTTGCTATCAAACCTTGCAATTTTCGTCATGAAGTTCAAGCTGCCATGCAAGCCAATGGTTGAGATTCACCCTTATCGTGAGGACGTTGGTTCAATTCATAGGCCCGAAACAAAAAAACTTGCTAATGGTGAGGTCACCATCATGGATCATTCTGGTTACCCTGATTTTTGCTGGTTGAATCCCCAATCTACAACACTCTGTAGCCATCTGTATATATATTTATATATATGTGTAGATGTATGTATGTGTATATGTATGGGAAAACATATAATATGTATATATACGTGTATATATATATATAGGGTTGGTGGAATCCCCGGAACTGACCACCAGGATCCCTGGTGAAAGCGTGCACTGTCCTTCAACACCTCATGCAGGAAGACTGAGAAGTTGAGGGCCAAACCCAGTCGCACCTAGGATTGCACCAAGGCTTTGGGTTAATGACAAATTTCAATGAGCATCATTTAATGTTCTCTCAAGCTAATGGGTTAATATATCTCTATATATATATATAGTACGCCTCAAGGTGACGCTGCCGTAACACTCAAATGGACTGAAATGTGTAGGGGCGCATTTATATAGGCGCACGCTGATGCATGAGGTGTCCTCAGCATGGTCACCGAACACAACAACACATTTCACATGAATCGCGATCAGTGAAACAGTAGAGCCGGCATGTCAAAAGCCAAAAAACTATAAATAAAACGGTGTGTGTATGACATGTGTATGACATAAATTTAATCTGTATATATATATAAATAAATAATTGCATAGATAAATGTATAATGATATAAAATATGCATATAAACGGTGTGTATGTTTTTAACGTTTGTGTGTGTGTGTGGGAGGGGGTTGTGTATGGCAAGCACTGCCTCACTAGCCAGGTGACAGGATGCGCGGTGGGTAGCGACATTGCCTCACCCATGCCTGTGGCAGCAACATTTGCCAATGGATCAATGGATTGGAAGGAAAACTTACAGGAAAAGAATGAAAAACCAGGTTCTTCCAATCACAATATCTAGTTGGTGGTTTCAACCCCCCTGAAAAAATATCAGTCAGTTTGGATCATCGTCCCAGCTATTGGGGAAAATAAAGCACGTTCCAAACCACCAACCAGATATACAGTAATTCAAGGGGTTTGCTGCTAATCTTCCCTGCAAACAAGACTCCTCATACAGCATGGCTGCAGGTCGTGGCTGCAGCTGACGAATCTAATATCTATTCAGATACGTTTCAATCACACCCCCATATGCTCCATGTCTGGAATCGGAATACTTATCAGCAGTATGACCCCAAAACTCACCCAAATGTAGCCAAACAATGGTAAATATATCATACATGGAGCATCTATGAGCATCTGGGATCTGTTTTGAATTCTTTTGACCCCTGTTCCAAGCATGTCCAGCGCCTGACTTGTAGACTTCCATTGCCTGCGGCACCGTGCCGGCCGAGCAAAAACATGCTCAGGAATGGCTCAGTTTTTCCTGCAACTTAGGATGTGTTAAGATTGAACATAAGGAGGATTCACCGACATGCTTTTATTTTTATTACCAAGGGATACCGTGGGCGTACTGAATTAACATTACAAAATATAGGGCCGGAGTACATTCCCATTGATATGACTTATGCAGCAAAGCACGAAATGACTTGTGTTTCAAGAAGTCTCTCTCAATAATGGACATATTAATCATGTCAAGAATCAAACTTCCCCCACCCAAATTGGATCGTCCGTCAATCAACATGGTAAATCGCCACAAACCGTCCCAGTAGCCTAACAGGGTCAGTCGTTTAATTATCCCAAATAAATTCAACGGGATACCCTCTGGCAAATTAACATAGACCCTGGCAGATAGGGTTGGAAGATTAGTTTCCATTGAAACTAGGCTATTTTCAGGGTCTATGTTCATTTACCGGAGGGTATGTTATATACCCGAACAAAAAGTCCCAATTGGGGACATGGCAGCTCCACTCATGATACCAGGCATTTCTGGTTGGATCAATTCCGACGGCTTTCACCCTACTTATATCCTTATATCATGGGTAATATCATATGGGCAATCATGAGTATATAATATCAATTAATATGATTAATATCATATTATGATGTTATATCCTTGTACAATCAAAGAAAATCGAGCTTTTCTGATGATATCCAGGGTTCAACGGTTCAACATGGTTCAACTCTGAACTCCGCCCCTGGAGCCACGCAAAAAAAAGGGCGCCTGCCCTGCAACTTCGCTCTTGGCGGGTCCTGTGGTCCATTCAGCCAGGTAACCTCAGCGGGGTGGGGCTTGACTACCCTCTATAGTAATTTTTTAAATGGCTAACCCTCCAGTAAATTAACATCGACCCTGGCAGATAGGGGTTGGAAGATTAGTTTCCACTAAACATTGGCGATTTTCGGGGTCTATGTTAATTTACCAGAAGGTATCTGGAACATCTATTTTTAACATAGGGGAATTGAAGCCACCAGCCACATAATTATAATAATTAGCATTAGTAAATCAAGAAATCCTATGGAAAATGGATGAAGCTGGTCCATTGATGGATGATTGACAATTTTCAAAATGATGACTTTCCATAGCTATGTTACATTACCAAAGGATATCCAAACATATCCAAACTAATAATTATCTGGACTTCAGGAACGTCCAGAAAATGTTGTAACATGCTGAAACCAAACTGAAGGACATAACGGCAATCGACATGAAGTTCTTTAGAGGTGCACGGTTTGGTGGTTTCTCAGCTCCCAATTTGGGACGTTGATTTCTATAACATGATTTCTGCACTGTACCCGTTACAGTTGGTCCCAAGATCAATGGCAAGGACTCAATAAGGCAATGGAACCCGGCAGTGGAAACTCCTCTGGTTAGAATCTGTTTGTCTATCTATCTATCTATCTATATATATATATGTATACTTTATATTTACATATATATATATACACATATATACAACTATACCGCATGACCATTGACGATTGGCACATGTTTTTCTTCTTAAACATGCGGGTTGCCCAAACCGATGTTTGAATGTCATCAGTGGCCACTAGCGGTGCCCAAGTATCTGCATACAGTAATACATATACGCATACAACAGCCAATAAGCACGTGTATGACATATAAACACATATGTATGCATTAATATGCATTAATATGCATTAATATGCATTAATATGATTAATATGCATTAATATGCATTAATATTTATTAATTAATATGCACAAATAATATCCATATATATATATGAACTAATATGCATTAATATCTATTTCTACAAACATATATATATATATGTCATCAATAAATATATACGAATATATTTCTATAAACATTAAAAAACATATAGTAGAAATATGGTAAAACATATACCTCCTATTGAACCTGCTCTTGTTTTACAATCAATAAAAAAAACAACATGCACCAGCATCGTCCCCATCTCGGTCCAGGGGACGGTAATAGTCTCCTTGCATCTTCAAGAAGAAGGTCTTAGCTTCTCCAGGTTCTGCAGCACTCACCAAAGTGGACAGCCTTGGCAATGGATGGCGACTGACTTTGGTACTGTGAATGGACATGCTTTGTCTGTTGAGTTAAAGGAACAATGTAGGAACGAAATACACATGTGAGTTTGTTTACGGAGAAAAAACAGTGACTTTTTATGTACCATTTCCCTTCAACCCATTCATCATGCGATAAACCCTATGATTACTGATAGTGGCTAAATATCACAGGAGAAAAGTATTGGCAAATTAGGTTTATACATCATTTTCAGAAAATGAAATTAGTTTCAATGGGGTTGTTTCTATATCAAAACAACGGGGATGGCTCTTTGCATGCCTGTCATACACACAAATCAGATATACTTAGATATGAAAAAAAACATGCCGCAATAAAGGACAACTCACAGATGAACAACACATGCCACAATATGAGACAACTCACATATGAAAAAAACTACAACATAAGACGACTATATATGAACAAACAGATACCACAATATAAGACAACTCACATATGAAACAACACATGCCACAATATAGGACAACTCACATATGAAAAAAAAAACATGCCACAATAACAGACAACTCAAATATGAAAAAAACACATGCCAAAATATCAGACAACTCACATATGAAAACAACACATGCCACAATATAAGACAACTCACATATGGAAAAACACATGCCACACTATAAGACAACTCACATATATAAAGGGGGACATGCCACAATATGAGACAACGCACATATGAAAAAACACATGCCACAATTTAAGGCAACTCATACGAGAAAAAAACTCATGCCACAATACAAGACAACTGACATATGGAAAAAAAACATGCCACACTATAAGACAACTCACATATGAAAAACACATGCCACAATATCAAACAACTCACAAATGAAAAAACACATATGAAAAAAACAAAAAACATGCCACAATATAAGACAACTCACATATGAAACAACACATGTTGCAATCATGTTGCAATATAAGACAACTCACATATGAAAAAACAAACATGCCACAATATCAGGCAACTCACATATGACAAAACACATGCCGCAAAAAAAGACAACTCACATACTGGTTTCGAAAAAACACATGCCACAAAATAAGACAACTCACATATGAAAACCACACATGCCACACTATAAGACAACTCACATATGAAAAAACACATGCCACACTATAAGACAACTCACATATGAGAAAAAAAACATGGCACACTATAGGACAACTCACATATGAAAAAAAACATGCCACAAAATAAGACGACTCTCATAAGGAAAAAAAACAATATAAGACAACTCACATATGAAAAAACATGCCACAATTTAAGGCAACTCATTCAAGAAAAAAACGCATGCCACAAAATAAGACAACTCACATATGAACAAAACACATGCCACAATATAAGACAACTCACATATGAAAACAACACATGCCACACTATAACACAACTCACATATGAAAAACACATGCCACAATTGAAAAAATAAAACAACTCACATATGAAAAAACACATGTCACAATATAAAACAATTCACATATGAAAAAAAACACATGCCACGATATCAGACAACTCAGATATGAAAAAAAAACATATGCCACAATTCAAAAAAACAACTCACATATGCAAAACCACATGCCACAATTGACAATATAAGACAACTCACATATGAAAAAAAATGCCACAATATAAAACAACTCAAATATTGAAAAATACATGCCACAATAAAAATATGAAAAAAAACATGCCACAATATAAGACAACTTACATATAAAACAAAAAAAACACATGCCACAATATAAGACAACTCACATATGGAAAAAAAAACATGCCGCAAAATAAGAAAACTCACATGTGAAAAAAACACATGCCACAATATTGAAAAAAAAACGCATATGAAAAAAACGCAACAATAGGAGACAACTCACATATGAAAAAAAATACATGACACAATATCAGACAACTGACATATCAAAAAACAAAAAAAACACACACACATGCCGCAATATAAGACAACTCACATACGGAAAAAAAATGCCGCAACATAAGACAACTCACATATATATATGTAAAAGACATGCCACAAAAGCAGAAAACTCACATATATATGATAAAACACATGACACAATATAAAACAACCCACAAATGAAAAAGAACAACTACAACATAAAACAACTATATATGAACAAACAAATGCCACAATATAAGACAACTCACATAAGAGAAAGAAAACACATGCCACAATATAAGACAACTCACATATGAAAAAAAACATGCCACAATATACGACGGCTCAAATTCAAAACACACATGCCACAATAGAAGACATCTCACATTAAAAAAAAACCTATGCCACACTGTCAGACAACTCACATTTAACAAAAAACAAAAACACATACCACACTAAAAGAATACTACTCACATATAAAAAAACACATGCCACAATATCAGACAACTCACATATGAAAAAAATCACATGCCACAATATAAGACAACTCACATGTGAAAAAACAACACATGCCACAATATAAGACAACTCACATATGAAAAATCAAAACACATGCCACAACATAAGACAACTCACATATTGAAAAACACATGCCACGATATCAAACAACACAAATATGAAAAAAAAACAAATACATATGCCACAATAAAAGACAACTCACATATCCAAAAAACATATGTTACAATATAAGACATCTGACATATGAAAAAACAACACATGCCACAATATCAGACAACTCATATATATATATTATTGAAAAAATATGCCACAATATACGACTGCTCACATTCAAAAAAACACATGACAAAATATAAGACAACTCACATATGAAAAATCAAAACACATGCCACAATATAAGACAACTCAAATATTGAAAAACACATGCCACGATATCAAACAACACAGATATATATTTAAAAAAAAATGCCACAACAAAAGACAACTCACTTATCCAAAAAACATCCAAAAAACACATGTCACAATATAAGACAGCTCACATATTAAAAAAACATGCCACAATATCAGACAACTCATATATATATAATATTTATATACTACTAAAAAAAAACATGCCACACTATAAAACAACTCACAAAAAAAAACAAAACACATGTCACAATATAAGACAACTCACATATGAAAAAAAACATGCGACAATATAAGGTTGCCATTTGGAGGTCACCGGAAAACTAAAACATCTCCCGGAGCATCCTTGAGATCCGCACAGGGTCAGGGCATTGGAGCAAATCTCCTGAAGTTCCGCCTGGCAACGGCCATCCCAATCAGACTCAAAGAATTTACCCTGTGGCAAACTAATACAATAAATCACCACGATTCATAGGTAAATCAACTATAAATGATTATGGACCATGTTCAATAGCTATGTTAAATTACCAGAGGGTAAATAAACATGATTGAGGACCCCTTTTTTGTTCATTTTTTTCAGTCCCATCGACTCCTAAAGTCCCATCGACGCCTCCATCTTGGATCGATAACCTCCGGCCAACGAGGCATATGCTTCCTTAGCCGGCCCTTTTTTGCACCATGCTTGTGCCATGATGTTAGACTTGCACCATGCTTGAGCTCTGGTGTCATTCTCGTCCAGTATAACAACAACATCTTTAATTCCAGTATCCAGTTGCTGGGATTCATTCTAACCAACCAGGAGGCAGAAGGGACGACTCAGGGTTCAAACATGTTCAAACTCAAAGTCACCTGACAGGGTTTTCTCCCCGTTCCGATATCGTACAGCAAAACCCCACTACTGACCATCGCTTCCACTAGGAAACTTTCGTGATATCCGCACATTTCGCACAATCTGTTGCTGCGCGTTGCCCTGGTTTGAATGCAACAACACCATGCATGATTTACTTATCTCTATCTCTCTCTCTCTCTCTCTTGGTGGCTTGTGGTTTTCAATAGCATGTGAGTCACTACCAAAGGGTAAAGCGTACCACTAAGGGGGTTCACCACACACTTAGACGGTCCATGGAATTAACTAACTAGTTGTTGAGTGGATTATTGACCCACTATATCCCAATTTTCAAATCCATCTACTTAACCCAAACTTCCAGAGAGCTCACAGCATCTCCAGCCCACTGGCATCGAACTGAAAGCCACGCGTCTCGTCCCTCGGAGAGCTCCATCTGTTCCACGCCGGCCGCCACACGCACGGCGTGACGCCGCTCTGTCAAGGAGTTCTTGAAGGCGGCGGAGAACATGTCGCGCTCCTGTCACGGCGTGGCGCGGCTAGGGTTGAAACCAAAGTCATGGAGAATTCACGGATAACTATTGGAGAATTGATGGGATAGTGGTTCACCACAATCAGCGCCATGAAATCTGAAGAGAAATTGAGCATGTAACAAAATTTAATGCATTCATTTTAGATCTGAAACCTGAATATGTAAAATCGGCATGATTCAATTTGAATAATAATTTCACCTTCTCAAAGCCTGAATGAATACCAAGAAATATAAATTGCTTACTGCTTACCCGATCATTGCAATTCTACCTGTGATGTGATGATGTTGTTTTTTTTTTCAGGGTCTGGTCTTGGCTGTTCTAGCTTGTGATAAATCATCAAAACTGAATCAAAACCAAAACCAATATCCAGTATGAGTCAGTATGAGCGACCATTTTCACAAAAAAACAATCTGATCTGCTCAGTCATCTTAATTCCTGACCGCCGTCCTCTGGATTCAGCGCAGAACCTACCTGAACCTTGGTTGCCATGGGAGTTTCGGACTTGCTGGTAATGCCACGCCATCCCACATACTTGCCATTCCATGCCAGACTTGCCAGAAACAATGCATGACAATGCATGCACAACTAATAATGGGTGAACCCACGTGAAAACCATCCACAACCAATGTCACCAGAAATGGGCGGTAAACATCATCCCCTATCATTGGGTTTATACCATCACCATGGACAGAAAACGCAACATGAAGCGATTGACACCGCAAGCCGTGATTGCTGTCAAAACAAATAACAATCGAGTGCTTAGCAATATGATAGGAAAATTGCCTCCGCACAGAGCCAAAACTGCGGCCAGTATGGAGTCTATATGGAAGGCAAACAAACGACCAATGGCAGGAGAATGCCTGCCTTTCAGTCTAGCTAGCCCCGATGGAATCGCCTGATCCAGAAGTCTCCAACATCTCAATGATCATCACCCCACCGTTTCAAAAAACACATCTCAATTGCAGCAGATTCACTCAAAAATGGTATCCCCATGTATCCCCATATGTTTGGCATGTTCTATAGCAACCCCCAAATAGATAGAACAGTTGGAACATGTTGGAAAACCTGGACATCATGGTGGAAAAAATCATATACAACATCCTGGATCGAGGCTTTTCTATCATTTTTGTCCACCTGGATCGAGGCTTTTCCTCAATTCCACCTGGCCCAGCCACGCGTTGCTTCATGAAATCCGCCATCTCATCGTAGCGTTCGGCGCGCTCCGCCACACGCGCTAAGGTCACCAAGACCGTCTCATCCATGGCGCCCGTCTCGGAGCGGGTGAGCTGGGCCGTTGCACACCGTCTACCGCCGCTGAGCCAAAACGGGATGACGGGATTGGCTTCAAAATCCTGTCCCAAACTGGCCGATTGCCAGTATTATAGTATGGATATCTTTTGATATCTTGGGTTACTATATCCAGCATGGGGTCCTTTCACCAAAACAAATGAGCTGACAAGGATTGGATTGTATAAGGATATATACATATATACATGTGTAAATATATATATATACTTATACATATGTTCATGTAAGTTGAGGACAACGGCACCTCATTCCATCCTCTTCGAAGTGGATGGAAGTAACGACCCCACACTCCGAATCCTGCCACAGCCCAAACCCAAAACCATCGCACCAAGCCATCCACGCCGTAGATGTGCTGATCATCGAAGCCCAAGGTGGCCAAAATGTCGGCTCCTTAAAGCATAGATGTTGGCGGAATTTACTTCACCAAGCCCAAACAATCCTGAAATGTTGGGTGATTTGCGATGGTTCTCAATACATCTGTTGTTATGATATTATATATATAAATCAATTAATATATATATATAAATAATATGAAATGATATTAAATATATATATAATAAAATATAATATAATATAATATATATATATATGTTCTATATAATATCTGAACGTTTGGTGGCAAATCTCAATCTCTATCCCAGCCAGCCATTTTTTGAAAAAAAACATGACCCCAATTTATCTGAAAAACGGCTGGGATCCATGAAACCGATCTAACCAAAATTGAGGAGACTTACAATACATGATCATAATTTATATATATATATATATATATATATATATTATATATATAGTTATATCTGTAGAGAGAGCGAGAGAGACATAGATATATAGATAAATGATAGATATATAGATATAATTATAGATATATAGATATAATTATATATAGATATAATTCTAGATATATAGATTTAATTCTACATATATAGATATAATTATATTGATAAAGATATAATAATAGATATATAGATAAAATTATAGATATATAGATATAATTTTATTTATAGATA
>Ga0126342_10005253_pt1 | contig 22505 bp, 18 predicted proteins | sample Cyp1metagenome_FD_92528 | JGI IMG/M metagenome (GOLD analysis project Ga0126342, IMG submission 92528) | Coral microbial communities from Lord Howe Island, Old Settlement Bay, Australia - Cyphastrea 1 metagenome | ecosystem: Host-associated > Invertebrates > Cnidaria > Coral ...
AAATCCCTTCTTTCAATTGTTCAAGCCGGGCCAGACCCCAAGCATTTGAACTCACTCAGTGATCCCACCTTACTTGGCCGAGCCATACCTCTAGCATCAAAGGTGCCAGATCACAAACAGGTGTTGTCCTGTTAGGATAAAATTACAACCCATCACGCACTGAACAAAAGGCCTTTTTTGGCTTTCTCAAAGTTCTGAGTCTCTTCTTCCTACCACGGCCCCCTGTACTTCCAGTACTTACTGGAGGCTCAAGTGTGAAAAAATTCAAGTCACGAAGCGTGTTGGCATACACAGTAAGAAACGGTTTCAAATTGGGATGCGTCTTTGGCAATTGCATGCTCGTCAGCATGGACAGCCCTTCATTAATGTAAATTCGAGCTGTTTTTTGAGAGGCCCATCGGCCTTGTACCAGCAAACGGTCTAGGGACTGATGTTTACTAAACCAGTACGTTGCCCCTCCTCTTCTCAAGGAATATGGGCGAAATTTGAAGGTCGTCAAGTTAAGTGCGTCTAGACACTCATTAAACAATTTACGCCACTTGGCAGTGGACTTCACCAGCGGAGTCACGGGGTCTACGAGAGACTTCCATCGTTTCACCAATGAGACAGCAGGCTCAAACCCGAGGATAACACTTTCGGCCGCGCCGTGTCTCTTCCCTCCTTTGGTAAGCCCAAGGCTAATCACGATTTGTTTATCATGTCGTCCACACAAAAGATGACTAGACCGGAGACCATGTAGTTCGCCAGTTCTCAACATGGAGTAGAAACCCAGCATTAAAGAAACCCCAAATGCGTACCAGCCTTTGAAAAAGGCCCATCCCGCCATAGCGTGGACGACATGTTCAGGGCACGGAGGTGCTCTGGCGGGTATCTCGTTGATTGACCAGGTCTTTAACAGACGCCACGACCCTGGCAGATTGCCACGAAGATTTGGTTGGATATCTTGTAGTCCCGCTAAGGTGTCCGCAGCTAGAGCCCTTCCAGCTCCTGTACTCCATAGAAACTCGATGTAGTCTGAGACAATCGGATCGAGCTCTGACTTTCGGTGAGGTAGAGATGTTTGGGCCTTTCGCAGATAAGAAAAGAAACCCTCGACAGCGGCTGAATATCGTTTTTTGGTGGCTGGCTGGACAGTAAGCTCACGGAGACTCCCAAGCCTACGGCGTTGGGCGGCACGGTCTTGGGGCAGGGCTGCCTCAAGAACTCTTTTTCGGGGCATGGCGATACTTAGACTTGACCCGCTGTCCCCATCTGGATGGGCGATCAGCAGGATTTTGATCCGTGTGGACATAAGCCCACACCATCTGCACATTCCCCGCCAAGACCAATGCGTTCACCCGTGCCATAGTACGACGGAGTTTCCGTGAGCTACTTCTTCCCCGTGATAGGGCGTGCAAGCACACCAAACTATCAGTCAGGTGAATCATTCTACAGCCAACCTGTTTCTGCTTTTCAATGCGCCATCGAATACTTGTCAAGACTGCACGTAGTTCCAAACTATTGATGTGTTCTGACCCATGCGTCCACTTCCACCCTGCGATAGTTGTCCACCTCCACAATCTCGCGGGGATGCTCGCCCGTAGACGGTGAAATTTTGCCATCTGGGATGTTGGGGTAGATAGCATGATATCCTCACCCTTGATAGACACCAGATTTCCTAGCCTGCATGCCAATTGATGGGCATCCCCGGCACATCGCTTGCGCGAAGGATTCAGGGGTAGTCGAACCAATCGCCCTTGCACATACTGGTGCACTGCTGGTCGGCATGATTCCAGTATCTGTTGAGGCGACAGTCGTGCAATCCACCCAAGCCACCAAAACAATTGCGACATCAACCACGCCACCACTGGCACAGACCAGCTGTTACCCAACAAGGTCAGCCGCGTGTCGTTGTAGTGGGCTTTTTTCTTCTCAGTTTTGCTGCAACAATTTGCCGTGTAGTGAAGCGGGAATCCCATCATGAGTTCGCGCTCTGAGACATCAGGGATTCGATATTCCCCGGTCCTATTCCTCACACAGTTGATGGTCTTGTACTGGTATGGAGGGAACCGAAACTGATCATTGTGCCATCGCTCCAGCTCCACAAGGTCACATTGGTGAACTCCTGCCGGCTTGTATCCAGCATGTGATCGCGGACGACTGGTCGTAAATGTAGGAAAAGGACGGCTCTCATCCACTTTGTGCCAACCGGCGCGAACCACTTCATCAAGGTGCTGCTTCCCCGTCAGCTTCAGGGTGCAGACCTCGCCCGTTTGCTCCAGCTTGGCGCCCTCATCTTCTTCAATTTCCCAGCTAAGCCAATATAAGCGTGGACGATGGCACCATGTGAATGTCCCCGCATCGCACAAGATGGGTTCGGCTCCATAACCGTCACTCATGACCTGGCGGTCGCCAGAATCCATTGACCCTACTGATTCCATAAGGACATGGACCGCACACCAGCGAAAGGACCTCTTCACTAAGTCGCGAACCCGTGGCACTTCTTGGAACAAATTGGATCGCACATCACGTAGAGCTCCTTTTCGACCAGGGTTTAACCCCGAAACACCTTGACAAGGCGGTCCAGCCCCAATGATCACAAGAGAACATTGGGAGTACCTTGCTGCCCAACTCTCCACCATGGTTGCATCGATCAGTTGGATGTCATCAACCGTCTCCACCCCTGGATAGTGGCTTTCTACCACTCGTTGAGCACTCTTGTTGCACTCCACCGACACATGACCCAATACCTTGACATTGATCAACTCCAACGCTACCCGCAGGGCACCAATGCCATCGAACAGACCCAAAGAAAAAACGGCAAGGTCTCCAGATTCAGGGACTTCGCCCCGCAGGGCCCCTTGGGCAACTACCTGGCCAAACGGAGTAAGTGGTCCACTTGCACATATACCTCCTCCCTGTTGTGAAGCATCGCTGCATGTAACCATAGAGCTCATGTCAAGACGAAAGTCCATGCGGGCCAGAGGCAGCATCCCCAAGAACCGTAGGAGTTCGAGCTGGCACTCAGGAGGGGTCGCCAGGCTACCCTTCTTCTTTGTGTCAAATGAAATGATGTGCTGCCACACTTGGTTCAGGGATCCTAGAAGCGGGCGACGGAACATACTGAAGTAAACCAATCCTCCGCACACCACTTGCCATTGCCTCTGCGTGGCGAAAGGCTGGTAGCACAAATCCAAGGCCATGCCAAAGTATTTAGCCAGCTTGTTCTCACGCGGGTAGGCGACACCTGCTTCACCATCCACGGTGGCCCCCTGCAGTTCACATAAGCTGGAGCGCTGCACTGATTTCTTCAGGTTCCGAGGTATGCCCCATTTCTCGTACTCGTGCCTCAGGGATAGGACCCCGGCCGCTTGGGTGCCTTCCAGAGAGGAAACCTCCGAGCACTTCACCCGTTCAAGAAGATCATAGTTGTCCAGGTACACCCTCCAGTTAGGATTGTGCACCGAGAACTCCCTATCCTTCCTCAGTTCGGCCTCAGGGACGTTCGCCCCGACCGACCCGTCCACTGCCGTCGTAGAGCTCCACTTGACAAGATTGCGATGTACGTGCTGTGCCAGGCTCACGGAGTTGAGGAACCCCATGGGGAGCACTCGGCTCGCAAGGTACACTCGAGAGCCCTTCAACTCGGGTGGTAAGACTGTGTCAGGGACCAATTTGTTGAAGGCCAAAAATTTCACCCAACACTGTGGAACCGACATCGTGTAAAAGAAGCATCTCACGTCTTCACTCGACACCAGGAGCCGCTCGTTGGGCTGTAGAAAGAAGGGGCTCATAGCTGACCATGCCGGAAGAGTATCTACATCCCCCGCCAAGGGCTTGCACAGCCCATTCAAAGGGATTAAATTCATTATGAGGCGGTAGATTTCAAAACCTTGATCAGATGTCTCATCCTTGGTGACCCCGAACATCCCGTTGAGTAGGGGCCCTGACCCGGTGTGAAAGACGTCCTCTTCAGGGATGTACACGCATACCCCGGAGGCTACCAGTCCTTTGCACACTTCGGGCCAATCCACATCAGCCACCATTACCCTTGGTCGCGTGGGGGCCCCCCATTCTGACTCGGGCTTCAGGTACCGTTCAAAGTTTAAGACATAATCTTTGCACCCATGAGTACAAACCTCATTCAAGGGCACACCACCTACATCTTGGGGCAAAGCTGGAGCGATGTTTTGCCAGTGGAACCACTGTGCCACCTTGACTTCATCGCCCTTGTAGTCTATGGATTTAACGTGAAAGAAATTCGCCCAATCCACCTTTCCAACCACCTGATGGATCCCAATAAACCTCTTCACATCTCGCAAAATCCCATCCAGACACTTGCATTGCCCTTCATTCAAAGCCCCGTCACACAGGACTTCAGCACCCCACAAAGAATTGAGTGAAATACAAATCGACAAGCACCAAAAAATCTCAAACTCAGTGATCCCCGGGGCGTAGTTCAGCAAAACACTCCTAGAAGTAGGTAGGGGGAAAACTCCAAATGAAGACCGCCTACCCGTGTCCTGGCTGCGAAGTGGTAAAACTTCTAGGAGACATTGAAACAGATCCGAACCACACCATCCCAGGGGAAGACCCTCAAAAGCCAACTGCCTCGCTCTTTTTTGCTCACCTCGACGGTCGCTCGCCAAGTCTTCGCTCGGCTGCCAGGGCACTGTGCCAAGGTCATTTGACCTCATTGCCGCCCCGTCGGAAGGTGACGTCACATGCATTGATTGCGCACCAGCTTCATACTCCCATAGCGCCGCTGCTGAGCTTGGTGCTGGGAGCTTCTTCTCTTCCCGGACCAGGGGAGGAGTCTCCTCACCTCCCTCATAGGGTCCATTTTTCGTCGGATCGCTCCCCATGGCGGCTATTTCAGGGCTGTCTTTCCCCGTCACGCCGAAACTTTCCAGGGTCTCTAGCCCCGTCCTCTCTGCCTTACCTGCCCTACTCCTCTGTAGCCGGAGTGGCCTCCAGCCGTGTCCTTCTTTATCAAACCCCCTCTCGGGTTCTGTCAGTTGCCTCCTTCTAGGGCACCTCTTCCTTGGCGCTGCCCCAGGATGGTGCAGGTGTCCTTTAGCCTTTCTCCTCTGTCCCTTCTGGAACTTGCTCTGGATGATTCCAACCCATGGCCTTGGTGCCTTCCTCTTCTCTTCAGACATCTCTGTGCCATCTCCTTCAGCTTGCTTCCCGCCTGCTCTGAGAGGCTCACCCTTGCCCTCTCGAGGGCCTTCCACTTCTTCTGAGCCGCTCGCTTTGGTCGACGGCCACTCAGGGCTACCTTCCCCGTGGCCGGACTTTTTGAGCGCAACTTTTGCCTCCTCTTTTCCTCCGTCTTGACGCGGGAGTTTTTTAGAACGTTCGCTTTTAACTCCTCCTTTCTGTCTGCTTTCTTTTCTTTCTCTTCGCCTGTATCTTGGCCGCAGGCGGTATTCCGTGCTTCCACCCCGTGCTTCACCTGGCTTCTCAAGGGTTCCAGTTCGCTTCTTTGACCTCGAACCTCCTTCTCCAAGCTTGCTATCCAGGGCTTCTCCCCGTGAGTGCGAATGGCAAGGTCTAAGACCACCCCAAGATCGCCCTGAAGAAACTCTGAATGCCACGCCTGGGGGCGAAACTTGCCTGTGCCCATCGGCATCAGGCACTGCACGCCACAGCCCTTCCTCCTCTGGCTCAGGCGGGCCGCGCTTGGCCTTCCACTCCAACAGAGGCACTGGGCCCTCAAGGCTCTCAGGCCTATCTCCCTTCTCAGCCAGTCGAGGCGCAGATCGATCCCTCGAACTGAGTGGCCGGCCTCCTGTGGACTCCTGAAGTCTTGGAGATCTCTCCGGCCGGGGCGGGCTGAAGTGGGCCATATCAGGGCTACCCGTCCCCGTGGCTCGCACTCCGGAACCCCTACTTTTACCCCACCTTTGGGATGTGTCTTGGCTCTGACTCCTCCCTTGGCTCTTGCCAGCATCCTCATCGATTATATTTGCGATTCTTCCAGTACTCCACTCCTCTGGTGTAGTGGTTGTAGCCTTTCCAGCGCTTGGCCTTCCAGTCAGGGCTCCAATTCCCCGTGGAGTAATATTGCCTTCCGTCGTAGTGGTAATCCCACTCTTCTGCCGGAAGTGCCTCAGGCTCGGCAGGTCGACGGTTGCCAGCAGGGATGACCTCTTCTCGAGATCGTCCGGCACTGCCCCTGATGGGGATATGGCCCAAGCTAGATCCTGCTGGATCTTCTGCGACCTCCTCTTCGGGGGGCTCCTCTCTTGTGCTTGCCTCTCTCTCCTCTCTCTGCGGCTTCTCCTCGGCGGTATTTTTTCTACTTTCCTCTGAGACCGTTCGGTCCCTCTTAGGGGGTGATGTCTTGCTTCCCGTGGCTTTCAATGAATCCTTCTTTGACTTCTTTTTCGACTCCCCGATCTCAGGGCTTTCCTTTCTCTCTGAAGGGCTGCTTCTTCTTTTCTTTCGGGTCTTGTCCTTGCTCTTCTTGTTCTTTTTCTTCTCTTTCTTGGCACTCACCGGCTTCTTGATGGAGGCGTTTTCCTTTTCTTTGTTGGTCTCTTTTGGGGATTCTTTCCCTTCCTCGGCTTCCTCTTCTTTCTCACCGTTGGATGCTTCCTCTTCTGTCGGCTTTGCTTCTGCTACTACTTCTTTATCTGGCTCCTCTTTCAAAGGTGACCTGCCCACCTCTCTCTCGCCGCCTCCTACTTCAGCGGCGCTGCGCGGCCCAAAAGGACCTCCCGCCTCGACCAGATCGGTCAAGGCCCCTGCGCAGTTGCGCAGGATGGTCAGCACCTGGTTTTCCTGGTAAGCGTTGAAACGCCCGTCCTGGAGGAACGCGCCTATTCGATGATAGGTCTTGCACGCCAAGCAGGTAGGTATGCCGCTGAAGACGCGACAGTGGGGGCAGGTACTCATATGACTTGAACCAGAACACTAGGGAACATCAAACAACATTAGCATCTTAACCCCCGGGGGCGGGAATCTATATATATATACATATTGTCATATATTTATATACATATATAACTATTATATGTATAAAGTGATCATTGGAATTTGGGGTATTCAACTTTCGGAGAAACCGCCTTTGGCGGCAATTCATTAAACCCAAATCATGGCCCAGCTCTGCAGGTGAGCTCTGCTACTCATGTCAGCTCTCCAGGTGTGCCAGGAGCCGGTGTATGAAATAGCAGGACGTCACGACTTGATCTTGACCTCTTCAACCTTTAGATGGGCAAACCAACAAAGTCTGTCTACATTTTGAGCACTAGCATCTGAAAAAACAAACTAGATATATATATATATATATATATGCACATGTCTGCACATCGTCCAAATCACACTTCCAAAGCCGGCAACCGCATTGCATGAAAGCTGTATTACTGGAGTGCCATCGTCACCCGCTTTCCAGTTTCTACTCAACAAATCCCAAACATCAGCCAGGTGGCTTTGATATGTTCAATCCCCAATTTCAGTTGGTACATAATCAATTTCCTGGCAAAATCCCGAGAAGAGTGCCTACTTTGTGGTTGTATCTTGTCCATTTTCAAAGGTGACCATTACATACTATTTAGAATATACCCTCTGGTAATTTAACATAGCTATGGAAAATACATTATAAATGGAGGTTTTAATGGGAACCAATTAGAAGTGAATGCAAAATATATAACGAACGAAAAAGAACATTGAGATGAATGCACACAAAGTGGGTTCGAAACCTTGGTTGCAGCACGAAAAACACACCTGGTTGGTGCTTGAGCCTACCCCTCTGAAAAATATGAAAGTCAAATGGGAGTAGTATTCCCAATATATGGAAAAAAAAATGTTCCAAACCACCAACCAGATTAGAATTTAGTTGTGTGTTCTCATTGTGCTGCCTGATTCCCGCATTTGATACCTCTTTCCTTCTACACTCAGTGCCAAAAATGCCACCGCGAAACTCATCCAGGGCGGTCAGAAGCTCCTCATAGGACAACTCCTGCACTGGGCATTTTCTGTGAATGATGGGTAAATTATAATATTTCACTAACCTGAATTAAGGCCATTTGCGGATGATTTCCCTTATTAACCATGGTTCCAATGAGGTCGCAGTGAGGTCGTTATAATTTACCCAGATGGGAGGATAAAATAATTTCAAAAAAAGGGATATGGCCGCAGCTTTGCCCACAAAATCTGCAACGGTTACAGGGTGTCATCGCCTACTCAAGTGATGTCTTGTTCTTTAGAGGCTACTTTTGGGAGGACCTGACCCTGACATTTCCAATCCCAATTTGGGGAGTTTTTTCACCAATTATCGGTGAATCCGGCTGGACATCGGAGGGCCAACTGTTGGAGCAGCCGTGGCCGTGATGAGGTTGGTGAACAGCGGCTCCAACTATCCAAGAAAAAAACGTGTCAATTGTCGATCATCCTCACAAGTGAGGATGTTATTCCTCATGTTGACAACAAAAAAACTATCCGTCAGTCCATCAGCCAAACAAAATGGCATCTATCAAATCTATGTTTTTGAGCATATCTTACTGTCTATTGCTGATCTCTCGGATAAAAAACATCATAGATGGTTGGTAGTCCTCGGCATCAACGATCAAAATCCCCTGGCCCCGTGCCGCGCCGCCTCCGAAAGCAAGTCGAGCACCTGCGGCAGAGGTGCTGGAAGTGCCAAAAAAAATCTGCAGAACTAAACGCCAAATCGTAATAGTCATGGAATTAGTGATGTAAAGATATATATATATATATTATACATGTATATATATATTGCATAATTATCCATCAATCATATAAACTATATATTATAATACTCATGGTAACACTACAATACATAGATAAATCAAGTCAGTGTAGTAAATGATACCAACAATCATCAAATTTAGACCCACCATGATAGCTGGTTGATGTTCATCCCCTCCCGGTACGGTAATAGGTGTTGACCAATAGCATCCCCATATCATAGCATAGTCTAGTCGATTTACCTATGAAAAGTGGTGATTTTCCATCGTTTTCTGTATGTTTACCAGAGGGTATGGAGTCAAGTGCCCTGACAGTTGGATGGTACTAAACATATACCCTCTGGTAAACGTTTACGTTTTGCGAACTGGAAAATCACCATTTTCAATGGGGAAATGAACTATTTCGACTGGGCCATGTTCAATAGCTACGTGAAAAATTACCAGAGGGTAAACAGCTGTTGGCGAATCGGCTGACTTTACGAACAAGATTCCTAGGATGAAATCATCGAACAGAAGCGCTTTTGGAACAGAAAGCGAAGGTAACGATTCAGCAGTGACCATGGGATCCATGAAAATAGACAAGAACAGAAGGCAGCTACATAGATACACAAGTCCTGAACATATTCAAGAAGGTCAAAAAATAATAACCCCCAAAGATCCCCAAAGAGACTATGAGCAAATATGAGAAATCATGGTATTAGGTGATTCAAATATCAACCCCTACAGTAATTCTACGACTAAAATCATCAGCGGACCTCCAAGATACCCTCTGGTAAACTAACATAACTATGGAAAATCACCATTTCTAATTGGTTAATCACCATGTTTAACGGCTAAATCACAATTTTTAATGGGTAAATCACAATGTTTAATGGCTAAATCACCATTTTTCATGGGTAAATCACCATTTTTCATGGGTAAATCAACTATTTCTATAGCCATTTTCAATAGCAAACTGTCAAACGACCAGGCCTGGCGTCTGTCTGGCTCCATCGTCTCAACGAAAGCCTCGGGGTCAAAGTTCTCGCGACCACTCTCTGCCTGCGGCCAAGGTACAGCATGTCAAAATGGTGATTCAATAAGACTTCATAGAGATTTAATGGGATTTAATGGGATTTATTTGAATATATATGATGGTATACCCTCTAATCATTTGTTACAGTTTGCTATTGAACATTGCCCATTTTTTAGTTCGTTGATTTACCTATTCAACATTGAATATGGTGATTTTTCATAGAGAACTGTTAGTTTACCAACGGGTATTCACCAGTAAAAGATTGTGATTTGGTAGGAAAATGGTCACCTTGCTGGTGATTTAATGAAGATTTACCATCTGGTAAAGTAACAGTTTGCTATGGAAAGAAAATCACCACTAAATTCATAAATCAAGTATAAATGTTCGTGTTCAACAGCAAAGTGTTCAATTACCAGAGGCTACAGCCTTCTACCAGTTGCTTTGCAGAGACCATGTAATCCTGAAGTTTCACCCCAAAATCGCATGGTCTATCATCATGTGTTCCCTATTGAAATGGCCATGGTGTTAGGTGTATACTGCATTTTCAGACTCATATGACTCATATCATCACATATCCATCAAATTTGTGAGTTGTATCATCTCCCCATCCTATCTCATGAAAGATCATCCATTGGTACTCCTCGTGGCTCCAAACGATCACTTTGATGGCCATCCAAAAAAAAAAAAATGCCGCCCTTTTTAGAGCCATGACCTGGATGAAGGTGTCCAACTCACTTTCAACCTTCTGCAGCTCTTGCGTCTGCTGCTCAACCTCGGTTCGAGCGCTAAGCGCTCGAACCACTGCCATGATGCCATGGCTCAGGATACTCAAAACTCAGGGCTGATTTAGTTCCAACAATTGTGATGTGATGTTGTTCCAAAGTATTTTTCAAACGTTCCTCTTTGAGATTTTTCCCAAGCATATCTAGTATACAATAGCCACCTGTTGCCTGGGACCCCCCCACTCTTCTTTTCCCGACATGTCGCTGTTGTTTCTTTGGAGTTCTGTGGCTAGAGATGAAAAATCCACTGATGTGGAATATATTAAATGGCATCCACGCGTATTTTATCCCGAGACAACACAAAACTTTTATGTTCAAGGAGGTACCAAGTCTAACAAAGATTTATATATCATTTAAAATATCTATCATTTTTTTTGGGGGGCTAACCCCCTAATTCATCACAGGCATTTTCATGTCTATATTTATGAGCCTGGAGTTGACGTCAACTGTATATATCTGGGTAAATTATAATATTTCACCAACTTGAATTAAGGCCATTTGGGGATGATTTCCCTTACTAACCATGATTTCCAGTGAGGTCGCAGTGAGGTCGTTATAATTTACCCAGATATATGCCAAAGCAGCTGTTTGCTTCTGGCACTTAGACTGATGATATGAGTCAGCGAAATCTCTGGATTTCACACTGCACTTCCAAGGAAACGACCATAGATACATCCAAGAACTAGACCTAGAAGCCAAGAACTACCCTCTGCTAAACTAACATAGCTAATTATAGAAAATCACCATTTTCAATAGGTAAATCCACTATAAATGGCAATTGTCAATAGCAAACTGTTACTTTACCAGAGGGTAATAACCATATTGCAAAAAGGACAGTCCAAAAGTGCCGGTGACACATGGTGACACGCTAAGCCTGCCACTTCAGCAACTGCATCCTGCAGCCTCTTCTCTTCCTGACAATCACTGACAGGTGAAAATAAACTTGAGCATCCAGATGGGATTGGTTTATGGTTGGGCTTACCATGGCTTACCACATTGATAGTTCAATGACACCATGGGTCATCCTCGATGCGAACCTTCGATAGTTGGATTTTGATAGTTGGATCTAATTTCCCATGGGCCCCCCAGGAAAATCACCATTTTTATAGGTTGGTATGGTTACCATTCCCAGGAAAATGGGTAGTTTATGACATAAAGTTTTAACCACATGATTGGAGGATGATGATCCCCAGCTGGTATCCCATGTATCCCCCTTCAATTGCCAGCCAGAAGCTGGACGTATCCTGACTTGTCCACAAGCTGGCGCTGGCTCGTGGCTGGCGCGAATGAAAAACCGTCCGTTCCTTTGGTCGTTCCCGCAGGAAAAAAAAAGGTTGTCCTCCCAGCCATGAAAACTCTGTATTTTACGGTTGGTAGATGTTGGTAGTCTTCAATGCTGAACAACCTTTCTGTACCACACGGATTCACATGTTGCTCAGCTTGCACCTGGAGGCTCACCCTATCGAAACTGAAAACTGGAAGTCCGGTGTTTGTGAACCAGTCCCCATTTCGTGGTGCAGCCACTCACCAAGGGCGCGAAAAATTTGGACTGGACCATCAAGTAGAAGTGCTTCCCCCGCTTGGGATCATTGATGAGTTTGTGGCGCCAGAATTTCAGAATATTTCAGACCCGTTAGGCCCTGCTTTTTTTGTGTCCAATGCTTTGTGTCCATCATTGTTGCCAATCAACAAATCAGAACAGCAGACTTCGATCCGTCTTTCGCATCGGTCAAACAAAAAGGGGCCCCTATGAGAAATGCCCAGCGAAAGGACGTTCTTCACAAAGAACATGAAGTTACTAGAGCTGCTGGGCGGCGTCAAGTCCCGTTACAAGCCGTGCAAGTCGTAGATTGGGTTTATATTCCCACCTTTATATTCCGCATCTATCTGGATAAATTACAATATTTCACTCACCTGAAAAGTTCGGCTATATTGGGATGTTTCCCCGCAATCTAACCAACTTCCGCTATTGAACGTATTTAGGAGAAAAAACAGGTGATCAACTTCTGATCAAGTGAGTAAACCTGCAGGTTGGTTGATTCTTTCCCACAATGTTCCCTATCATTTGCTGGGCTTGATTGTGTGAGTACGGTAAAGAGTGAAGATTATCCAAATAATGCTCTTACTATTCAGGTATGTGCTCTTATCTAATAGCATTCACTAGTTTGGTGAAAAATCATGAAAAATCATAACATTTCACGTAAAATATGATGCAATGTTGGGGATAGTCACTGTACCCCTTATTAAGCATCATTCCACTTTCATCCCTAACGTGACCGTTACGAGCTGACATCACCAGATTTCAGGCACGGCTGCGCCATGGCTGCGCCATGCCGCGCCTGCTCAACCTTTGCCTGTGCAGTTTGCAGCTCTTCCTTCCTGGTGCCAGCTTGCTGTGCGCAAAGCGGTCAGTTGCCTCGAGTAATGTAGTCATGGGATGTGCCATATCTTTTCATGGGAAAATATGGCATAAGCAAATTTTAGAGAGTACCCTCTGGTAATTTAACATAGCTATTGAAAATGGTCATTTTTAATGGGAAAATCCACTATTAATGGTGATTTTCCATAGCTATGTTAGTTTACCAGAGGGTACCAGGCCATGCCACAAAAGTCCATCTATCGCCAACAAGATCATCTTGTTTCATGCTGTCAACTGCATTCATCATCTCAATCCAAGATTTGGAAGAAAACAATGGCCGCAAAATAGACTGAGTGTGTGCTCTGTGCTCTGCTAAAAGCCTACATGGTGTCAAATACACCTAAACCATAGATACAGTAAGATACATGTCTTCCCATCCTGGGAAGCCACATCTTCAAAGCGACAAGATGTACAGTGGTGCACTATCGAACTATCCCAGGTCGCAGATTTTTTCAGCACCAGGCCAGGGGCGGAGTTTTTGGTTTCCCAAGTCATGGAGGTTTCCCAAGTCATGGGGGTACCCATAATATTCAGATCATCCATTGAGCTCGATGGAGAAAAACCATGTACCCTCTGGTAAACTAACATAACTATGGAAAATCACCATTTTTAATGGGAAAACTCACTATTTCTATGGCCATTTTCAATAGCAAACTGTTAAATTACCAGAGGGTAAACCATCCCACCATCCGGGGCCGGTCCTGGTCATCTGTTCTTTCAAGTCTTTGGTTAAAGGCTCCACAATTCCAGGCCATCTTTCCTGCGGTAAGGCTTCAGTCTGACCAAAAAAGTCTCCGGTTTTGTTGGGCTTTCCAATAGCTGAACAAATTCTAAAAACGAAAATCCTGGATACATTTCGGCAATCAAACATGGCAATGGAAATATCCCATTTTATAGATTGTGCTCCCATTAAAACCACCATTTACATAGGAGTTTCCAGCTAGCCATGTTTGATTACCAAAGGGTAAAGTAGGATCATCATCCGGAATAGGACGGAGAGGCCTTTCTGTGAATTGTTTCGAGGGACAGGACAACAACATGCCGGCTGTGGTTTCGTCATCGTAAAACGTTTTGGGCTGTTCAAGAATCAACATGTCGGAAGAAAATGCGAAAATGTCACATGGGAGAGGACAGAAACACAACATTCAGGATACAAACACAACAAGTTCGCACTCTGTGTTCGCACGGCTTTTTGAATAAACATACTCTCTGGTACCCTCTGGTAAACTAACATAGCTATATATTGAAAATGGCCACTTATAGTTGATTTTCCCATTGAAAATGGTGATTTTCCATAGCTATGTTGAATTACCAGAGGGTAATCTAAGAATATGGCTTTCCTATATGGGATTTCCCAGGCAAACGTTTACAGTTTGCGAAGTGATTTGTTTCACCATCGAACTAAGAACGGTAAATCATCGAACTAAATGAGCAGTGTGAAATAAATCCCTCTATCATTCCATTTAATCCTGGTTGGTTTATAATGTTGATAGGGATTCCCCGTTCTTGGATTATGACATAATCCCCAATATACCAAGGGTAGAAAAAATCACCGAACTAATCATCAAGCAACAGGGGTGGATCGCAGCCACTGCTCGTATTTGTTCCATAGCTACCATAGCTAACTGTAGGGCCACTGGAGGGCTATACTTCGATGCTGGCTTAGCGGCTTCGGGCTTCACCTCCGCATCAAAAAACAACGGGTGATCCATCATTTTACCATGTTTTTTTTTCCGACAAGTAGTGATCATTAATGGGAGAATGGTTGATAAATTATGGTCAATGATGGTTAATGATGGTTAATGATGGTTGATATACTAGTGGTTAATGTTGGTAAAACAATAATATAATATATGGTTAATGATGATGGTTAATGATGGTTTAATACAATCTAATGAAGTTTATATAATGGCGAGAATATGGTTAATGTTGGTAAAACAATGCCATAAATAACAATCCCCGATGACTCACCATAAATTTATAGGTGGTATATATAAACCATTCCCAGTCATGGCCGGTTTATGTCATTGTTTTAGCCACATTAATCATTATTGTAATAACCATCAACTAACCATTAACCACCATTAATAAGCATTAACCATTATTAATAACCATATATAACCATTAATAACCATCTGGTTGGTGGTTTCAACCCTCTGAAAAATATGAGTTCGTCAAATATATGGAAAAAAAAATAATGTTCCAAACCACCGACCAGCCAAGGTTGTGCATTTGTTTTACCCACATTATTTAGAGTGTCAATGCCCCCGTTGACACCATATGCTGGTCGCCTTCATGATGGCGGTCACGGCTTTGGTCAGCTCTTCCTTTTCATTTCGCCTTTAAAGGCGTGTGTTTTTGGTTGAGGGATTTTTGATTGGCGAAAGTGAGGGAATCACATATAAGTGGAGATGGATTTGGTATATGGGTATATCATGGTATATCTCCAAATTCTTATTTAATAGAACATGATAACCAATTGAAATCGTTGGGGAAACCCATTTTCCGAGCAAACAATAATTTGACTGGTCATTGTGTGGATGAAAGCTGAGACGATGCGACAATAGTTCAAATGGTGTTCGGAATGCTGATTCCCGTAAACCCCGGTTTGGCTTATTGCATAGGTATTACCCTTTAGAAAAATGGTGATTCAATGAGACTTCATAGGGATTTAATGGGATTTAATGGGGTTCAATGGAATTTAATGGGATTCATTAGGATATATGATGGTATTACCCTCTGGTAATTTAACACTTCGCTATTGAACATGGCCCAGTCGAAATAGTGAGTTTTCCCATTAATAGCATGCTTAGCATGGTGATGTTCCATTTCGCAAAATGTAAACGTTTACCAGAGGGTACCAACACTGTTTATAATTTATACCCTCTGGTAATTTAACATAGCTATTGAAAATGGCCCATTTATAGTTGATATACCTATTAAAGATAGTGATTTTCAATAGCTATGTTAGTTTACCAGAGGGTAAACTCTTTCCCCAGTTGTCATCCATGGAGGTTTTCTCTGGGGGCATTTTTTTTCGGCGATCATGACATGGAAATATCATCCAGAAATCCCCAGAAAGTATGCAGCAAAGTATCCCATGAAATATTATATGATTTATATGATATATAATCATATTTATAGTATGAAATATCCAGATTTATATAGATTTATATCATCCCCTATATATTTTCTCCCTACTCTCTGGTAAACACTCACAGTTTGCTATTGAAAACGGTGATTTAGTTCGTGGATTTACCCATTAATAGCATGGTGGATCTTTCCATAGTTTTGTGGTCACGTTTACCAGAGGGTATGATGTGTTTTTTCCACCATGTTGTAAACCAGCCAAGCGAAAAACACCCTTTTCAAACCACCATGGTATGTAAACCAGAGGGTATCTTCTCCCATCAGCGCTGAAATCCTCCATCGAAATCCCATCATTCTCGACGGTTTCCAGCCACCGGGCTGCCGGACGACGAGACGGTGGTCGCGATGACGGTGGCCTAGCGATTACGGTGTTTCTTCGGCAAGGTGTGAAAATCAAGATGGGAAACTTGAGGAAACTTGGTTTTTTTTCTGGGGAAATGGGGAATTTCCCCAGATGTAAGCTCTATTTATGGAAATATACAGAAAAACTCACATCAAAGTTGCGGAATTTAGAAACAACTTAAGGTAAATTTATGGATGGTTGTTTCCCAGGTGGCTTCAGCAGCAGCACCAAAGATTGAGCTATTTTGATGTTCACAGCTACAGGCTGACGAACCATGGCTCCCATGTGGGGATTTCACCTTAACTTGGGATCTACCCTCTGGTAATTTAACATAGCTATTGAAAATGGCCATTTATAGTGGATTTTTCCATTGAAAATGGTGATTTTCCATAGTTATGTTAGTTTACCAGAGAGTAGTGCCATCAAGAAGAGGGATTTAGTGCCAAAAATGACTAGCCACATTAATTATTATTGTAATAACCATCAACTAGCCATGAAAAGCACCATTTTCATAACCAGAAAAACCATTATTAATGACCATATATAACCATTAATAACCATCTGGTTGGTGGTTGAGCCACCCCGCTGAAAAATGATGGAGTTCGTCAGTTGGGATGATGAAATTCCCAATATATGGAAGAATAAAATTCATGTTCCAAACCACCAATCAGATGAAACCTTTGAACTATGAATGAAGATAAATGAAGTGTGTGCGAGAATGAACACCAACCTGATTTGGCGGCTAATCTTAGATACCCCCTGCAGCTCTTTTTAACAACAAAAGTAGAGGCTACTGTACATCAACTTCTTCCCAATCATACTATATATATATTCCTCTGAAATGGAAAAACATGGGAAATCAGTCAATAGCGAAGTGTTAAATTACCAGAGGGTAATACCATCATATATCCTAATAAATCCCATTAAATTCCATTAAATCCAATAAATACCTATGCAATAAGCCAAATGGTAATATGGTTTATAATCATCCCGTAATGGAAGTCCCACTACTATGCTTGTATCTATCAATCCCGTAATGAAAATGGATTGATAAGAATCCCCCAAAGGCTTATCTAACACAATTTTTGACCAGGGTACATATTTTGAAGCATGTGTTTGATGTTTAAAATCATTTTTATGATATTGGAAAGTGCTTAAATCCATTAACATGACTCGTGTGAATAGTGAATAGTGATGATAATCTGTTCTATATTATTATATTGAAACAATATCAAATAACATATAATATTATATTGAGGGTTAAATATCCCATACTATAATCCCACTACTTAACTATCCACCATGCCATAGCCAGTATGTACATCTATAATGTTGGTAAAACAGTAATAAGCCATTCCCCATTTCACCTATTTTTAGGTGGTATAGCTCCCATTCCCAAATTGCTGGTTTATGGCATTGTTTTAACCACATTATACATAATCTAGATGGGGTGGTTCCTAAAATAGGGGTACCCCATTTCCATTATAAACCATCCATTTTAACCATAAAATATACATAGTGACTATCGTGGATAGTTAAGTAATGGGAATATAGTATGGTATATTTAACCATCAATATAACACTATATATTTCATTATATTTCCCGTTCGCACACCGCCCTGGTTCAAAGCCGCCCAGGTACCACAGGCCCCTGAACGGGCTGCGCTACCGCTTTCGCAACCGGCACGGCCTTAACCTTGAAAACAAATCGCGGGGAGAATCGGTTGAGATCAAGACATGTGGGTTTTTTTGGTATATACATGATTGTTGTGGAAATATGGGGGGGTAACGATCATATGAAATATCCCAGTGATATCTGGAATCTCTCCAAATAGATTATTAATGATAATTCTGTGTTATATAAATCACTACAATTGTGGTGGTTTGATAGATTGTTAACGATAATACTGTGGATGGTTGCGGAATCCTGCACCGGTTGAAAATTGGTGGTAAACATCCCATTATTGTGTTGGGCTTTCAACCATCCGAGGTGCAGGATTTCTTCCATCCACAGCATGGTGATCCAAACATTCTCTCAGGATTTCATGGTTGTGATTATCTAATGTGTTTTGAATGGTGATTTAATGGGGCTATATAGCCAACATTTATAACCAACAAGCAAAGATGGTTATTTGATTGGACTTTAGGGGATTTAATGGTGATTCAAAGGTGATTATAATATATGATTTAATGTTGGTTCAATGGTGTATGGGATCCAATGGTGGTTAATGGTGAGTGTATGGGATCCAATGAGTAGAGTTTTTGATGGTGATATAACCAATATGAAAATTAAACGGAAATTAATAGGAATTGCAATTTAATGGGTATATATATATACTTGCCCATATATGTAGCCAGATATATATATATACAGTATATATATATATAGAACTAAAAACACATAAGGAAATATGGAGGGGCTCATAGGTCTTATTGGTGGTTTAGAGGGAAATTTCTCACGAATTATAGGGATTCAATTAATGAGTTATGTAATGTTATGTAATGTGTATCAAAAAAATGGTGAGAAAATGACCAGCATGTATAACCAAGAAAGAAATGTTCGCATGAAGGTCAAGATCGGAAAGCATGGCCACTGCTCAAATATCATCAAATATCTAGATACAGTACAGGCTGTATCTGTATTTTTGGGCGCAAGTATGTTTTGTGGTTATGTGTATATTGAGATGCAGCACTATTCAATGGTTGATGTTCACATAGATAGGGAGGTTTCCTAAGTCATGGGGTACCCCCAGTCATCATCCATTTTAATAGGCTTTTTCCATGAAACCAACCATCCAGCAGGGACACGTGTGGCCACCCCCGAGCTGCACATCGAAAACAAAAAACATTGTCCTAAAAGGGAAAAATAGAGGGGCCAGTTTGGCAGAGGATTTCTGAGATGATCATCTAACAACCAGAGTATCTACCCTCTGGTAATTTAACATAACTATGGAAAGATCCACCATTTTTCATGGGAAAATTCACTATAAATGATCATTTTCAATAGCTATGTTAGTTTACCAGAGGGTATTGGTTGTTCCATGGTTGTTATGGTTTGGCAGAGAAATTCTGATATTTTATGATCATCTAACATCATCTAACTACCTACAATATAAAGGTTGTTTCATGGTTGTTATATAAAGGGGAAACCTCAACCACTGGGAATAGGACATCCATAGAATTGGAGAAAGTGACAAAGCTCATGGCTTCAGTGTTCTCTGGCCGTTTGACCATTTGGAAGGTGCTTCAATCAAAAGGTGACTGGGTCTACCCTCTGGTAATTTAACACTTCGCGACATTGAAAATGGCCCAGTCGAAATAGTTGATTTACCCAGCATTAATAGCATGGTGATGTTCCAGTTCGCAAAATGTAAACACCTTTACCAGGCCGGGTATCATTTACCCATTAATAGCATGGTGATTTTCCATAGTTATGTTTGTTTACCGGGCCGGGTATCCTAAAACAATTTAAGGAAGCCTTGGTCGCAGGGTATCCAATGGATCGATCCTGTGTGTTCGGTTTTTCAGGCGCAGGATTGATAAAAGAAGGTAACCCAAAGCAACACCAACCACTAATTCATAGGTAATTCATGGGTTACCTTCTTTTTCCTAGGTAATTACTTCTAAGAAGGTAATTCATAGGTAATTCAGAGTTCATCATCATCGTTTTCCGTGAAAAATTGGCCATTTTTGGGGGGTCCAAAATGGTCCTACTGTACCCGGTCCTACCCGGTCCTACCCATTGTTGGTCACAAAGCCAACATCCGCCCATTCATTGCGGAAAAATTATCCTGTTTGGCTGGTTGGTTGGATCCCGATTTGGCCCGCTTTGGCCATTCCAATGGTTGATGTTCCCTAGTTTTGATACGTAAATCAGTAAATCCCTGTAAACAGCGCCCCCAAAAAAGAAAGCACATTCGAAGCGTTAGATATTATTACTGACAATCATTAAGCATATCATTAACCATTACTAGCCATCATTTTCATCATAATTCACCATAGATTAACCATAGATTCATCACCATTTTGGCTCCGGAAGCTGTTGAGCTCCGTGATTCAACCCAGATGATTTCATCGCTGTTGAGCACCGTGCTACTGGCGTCGGCTGCGCAGGCTGCGCAGGCTGCGCAGGCTGCGCTGGGCTGGATTGCTGACCTCTTCGAAAACATGGGCGAAGATGGGTGGAGAAAATCAATGGCATACTAGATAGATAGGATAGGATAGGATAGGATAGGATGGGATGGGATAGGATAGGATGTGATGTGATGTGATGTGATATCATACATCAATACATACAGTAGATCAATACTTATTGGATCTATATATATATATAATATATATTGATATATTATGGAATTTGTTTAACATTCATATTAATGCATATCGGTACCCCCAACCCTCATTGTTTGACATCATGTTCCCCATCAAAGTTGTCATACAAAAAGGCGCACACTCACCCATCCATTGCTTCAACTGATTGGTTGAATGAGATGGACTAGACTGAACCAACAATGTGAAAAATCCCGATTGTTGTTGATTTAACTAACGATTTACCGTGAAAATAAATCATAATAAATCTATATAATCCACTATCTGATTGTTAAATCACGATCTGATTGTTGTACATCTCATCCCAATTTCAGGCGGATTTTGGATGATCTTCTGCCCAGAAACGCCCAGCTTCCACCAGAGTCTCCAGACCGTCTCTTGATGAATCCCCGAGCCCAACCCACAACCACAAAGAAGGATGCTTAAGTCCCCATTTGTCTTGATAAAATATGTAAAATGTCCCATTTCTATAGGTAAAACCTCCATTTTCGAGAGCTATCTTCAGCCGTTTTTTTGGTTGAACCCCATTTGATGGGCGGCTGCCATCCTCACCTCCCAAACCCAGGAAGTTCAAGACGCCAGCCACTGGGCCTTGTTGCCTTGGAAAAAATGGGGGTTCCATAGTCGTGGTGTCCCAAAATGGATAGTCTATAATGGAACATTCTTTTAAAATGGATGACTTGGGAGTACCACCATGACCTAGGAAATCCCCGCGTATATAATATATATATAATATAATATAATATAATATAATATAATATAATATAATTTAATATAATATAATATAATATAACATAATATAATATAACATAATATAATATAATATAATATAATATTATATATATATTTATTATTATCTATATATATATATATAGAGTAGTGGAAGGATGATCTCAGTCCAGAGAATGGCGATCTCACTGAAAAAAGGGCGCAAATGTGAAATTGATCACTGGTTCTATTCAATTCAGGCATTCTGAGGTACAAATATTCGAATCATGCAAATATTGATCGTTATCAGTGCCAAAAATCCGCAGCCCTAACCAGAAAATTCGACTTTTTTTTCAACCAGAAAACAACTTCGAAAAAACATCCCAAACATCCGAAGAATAGAGATTCACAGAGCCCATTTGGAGGTGAGGATTGACATGATTGACCCTCCTGGTTGGTGGATGTTGGTGGTATACCTACCCCTCTGAAAAATATTAGTCAGTTGGGCTGATTATCCCCAATATACGGAAAAGTAAAATTCATGTTCCAAACCACCAGCCTCAAAGATGTCATTTCTTGGGATTTTGTACTCCAATTCGGTTCAACAATGAAAAATCAATCAATCAAAGCAAGGTTTAAGGACATTCTTCAGGCAGAACTGATGTTCGACACATCCCTTCCTATTTGGCTCCGGATCAAAACTCTGGTGGCCCATAGCTTTCACAGCGGGCTATCCATCTGCCATTTCTATGGTTTTGTCCAGAAATTGGGCCCTGTCCCACGGTATCCCACGGCCGTGTCCCAGTTTAAATCGTAATTTCTTCAATGGGAAATGATGCCAAAATATAGATCAACTATTTTGCCGAGAAAGAACATGGGAAAATCACATCTCAGCTGGTAAATAGGTGGATGTTTATGCCTACGGGTTGAAAACCGTCCGAGCATTTTAGGCAGTTTTATATATGTTCCTTGGGGTGGGGTGGGGTAATAAGGTTCACGTACTTGCGCACTCCTATGATGTTACGCCACGGCACGTTCACTTGCACGTGCGCACATACGTCATGCT
>Ga0126342_10005254_pt1 | contig 22504 bp, 17 predicted proteins | sample Cyp1metagenome_FD_92528 | JGI IMG/M metagenome (GOLD analysis project Ga0126342, IMG submission 92528) | Coral microbial communities from Lord Howe Island, Old Settlement Bay, Australia - Cyphastrea 1 metagenome | ecosystem: Host-associated > Invertebrates > Cnidaria > Coral ...
AGTAAATCCCAATGAAAATTCAAAATCACAATAGAATTGACCTTCATGGACAACATAGAAACATGAAAAAACACTGCGAAACGCATGATTGACTTCTTGCCAGTCACATGAAAATGTTGTTTTAACTCGGCCCATTTCCAACCCGGCGGGATGTTTTACACTGAAAACCCTCCTGCATCCGGAAAAGCGCTGGCCCAGGACGCCGAGGGCACCTACAAGACCTACATCGGTGCCGGCGCCCTGCCACCCGATGGCTTCACCAACCCCGCAGATCCTCGGGTCCAAGAAGAACTCACGGACCCCGGGGTTTCCGGGGCGCCGGTGGACTCGGATGACATTTCCACCCGTTGAAGCCACGTTGATCATCAGCATGATATGGGTTTGTCCGAAAATCGGCTACCCGGCTACCCTCAATGAACTTCAATTTCAATGGGTTGAATCATCTTTTTCCCATTTTTGCCTATGAACATGGATATATATATATATATATATTTTGTTTTTTTCCCCCCTATATTTTTCCCTATGCAAACGGTTGAATCATCCTTTTCCCCTATGAAAATGGATCTATTTGTGGGATTTGGTGGGTCTCCTGAGCAATGTTCGTCGACCCCGCAGGACGAGGACGACGACCTCTACAGCGACGATCTGAGGCCCGGCCAGGCCAAAGGAGCTAAGGCGGCCAGCTCGGCCATTGTCTGAGGCAGGTCAGCAGAGGGTCCCGGTGGGGAATGGAAAAGGTGAGGTGATTTTCATGCAGAATTTCTATATATTTCTATGGGTTGATGGCAGAATTTATGGATTTTTGTTGGGGGTGGAAGGGGGGAACTCAATCATTTTCCTTCATGTTGAGGGATTTTCGCCGGAAAAATGGGAGGAATTAAAGACTGTGCAGCTGGGATGAATTGATGGGAATTGAAGTTAGCACAACGAAAACCAAAGAAAACATATCAAAATTGACAATTTCCAGAAAGGGGCCGGGGCAGCCCAGTTGTGACACCATTTTTTTAGCTACTTCGTCACTATATCTATATCTATATCTATATCTATATATATATATATATGCACATCATAGATTCAAATCCATGTGGGCACCAGGGTTTTGAATCAGAGGTGAGGTGCGACGATTTAGATTCGAACTTGGTTTGGTTCTCCCTATTGGGCTGAATTTTTATATTTGGATAGTTTCACCCTGTCCAAATCTGGTTATGCCGGGAATGAATATCACTGCACAATATGGATTGGTGATTTGAAGTTGATTGAAGTTGATTGAAGTTGCCAGTTTCACTTTGATTTCCATACGGGCAACGCACATCGAGAACGGAAGGGGTGGGGCTTCAGCCTTCGAGATGGTTCTGGAGGAGTCGCCTCCGTCCATGTCACCCTGTGAGCAGATTCAGCCCCGATTTCACGCAATTTTCGCCCCAGAGGCAGCCTGGCTCGTAGATCATGCAGATCAAATAGCAGCGACAGTGGATGGTCGAATTTGAAGATTGCCACTCGAAAATACTTGACGAACATTGACGAATCAAGTTGGGGATATCACTAATATCATCCAATATCTATAACATGGCTCCCCACTTCGGTGTTTCACAAAGCGGCACCCACTCTTCGACGCCAGCATTTTTCACTGCGCACAGTTCGAAGCCGTTCGACCTTGGCGCGTTACGCCCATTAAAGCGATGACAGCTGGGAAGGTCAGCATGGCGAAACCGCTGTGTTTGTATTAGTCTTCATCATGGGAGAATTACAGTAATAGAATTTGGACCAAATTTAAGGGATGTTGATGTTATTTTATGTTGGACCAAATTTGGGATTACCCTGGATTACCCTTTCAAAACCATGAGAAGAATCAAGAGAACATTCAGCAGTACACAGGGACCGAAGAAATCGCCTTGACCTCGACAGACTCATCTCTGCAGCGATGTTCAAAAGAAGGGCAATGGAGTCGACGAGGTCAGCGCTCGATTTTTCAGGTGTGTGCTGTGGGATCCTCACACCGCAATGTGGGTGAATATTTGTTGTATTCAGCACATAATTGTTAGTTGTTAATCACAATAGTATACCTCAATGGTCTTGTGAAAATGAACAATTTCAATCTAGTTATTAGTTGAATATACCTCAATGATACCTCAATGTTAGTTGTTAATTACAAGACTTTGTACTTCCACTTGGGGGTGCCCAACGGTCACCTCCAGCAGAAATCGTCCCCTTTTCGTGGCTGGAAGGCACCGTGTCGACCGGAAGTGCTGCTGGCAGGACATTTTAGAGATGGGATGCATGGCCTTTTGATCCCCAAGTATGATGTATTTAACCAGTTTAATTACATCCGACCTCCCGACAATTGCAGCATATTGCAGCTGATCTTCCAACCAAGCTGATGCTCGAATCAAGGCCAAGTTTGAAAAAAGCATCTCATCATGCAGTCCCAGAAATTGAAGGGACAATCTGCAGGAAACTCCTTGGTCTCAGGCCCCCTGGATTTACGATTCAGTGGAAATTTGGGCTAAACAAATCTGCACGACTTTTTTTTTGGGGAGGTGGGAGTAAAAAACATGTAAAACATGTAAAAAAAACATGGTTTTCTGTAGATTTCCATGCGAATCCAATCCATTGATGCAGATTTCTGCCGCGCTTCGCCATGGTTATGGACTTTGTGGACTCCATCCCACCTGTCGCCTTCACACTGACGTCGGCGGTACCGCTGGCTGGAAACAGAGGTGCCGCTGGTTGGATGCGAAGATAATTGGAATTCATTAGAAATGACCTAAGACTAAGACTCATATAATCTCATATCTCAAAATTCTCACAATTCTCAAAGTGCCACTCACATAGGTCTCAATAGTACAGTATAAGAAACCCAAATGGTCACTGGAAGCTGTTGGTAATTTCAGGTGGGAAGATCAGCGGCGTAAGCTGCGGCTTGCGCGGCTTGCGCCGCAGCCGCTGGTGACCGGCTGGGTGCTCAGGAATCGGTAGACCGAAAGCACGTGAGTAGGGTACTGTTTCTTAGGTGCCCGATTCGTGGGTTATGTATTGGTTATGTATAAAGGGGTTGCAATTATGGTTATGTATGGTTTGGCCACTAGCCAGTTGCGATTTGTGGGAGGATCTTGCAAGCAGTTCCAATCATCCTACCTTTAAGGAATATTGTTGTTGATCATCATTCATCATGACGTATGACATTGTTGTAACAATGACACCGTCAACCAATGTTTTTTCGGATGTGATCAATTAGTCTTCATCACACCTCCATGCTTCTTATCATTTAGCCTCTTGCAAACCAACACTAACATATGGAACATCACCATGTTGAAGCTCGATAAATCCATTATAAATGGCCATTTTCAATAGCAAACATCAATTGCCATTTCGGGTACCCCAAGGAGTGAACCACGCATCCACACAAGGCGCAGCAGCTGCTTCGAAGTGTCGGAAGCGTCGCCGCGAGAGGTGCCAGATGTCAGGCCCCCAAGTCACGGCTTGGGAGTTAAGAATCCAAAATGTGATATGGTTGGGGATACTCAGGCGATATATCAGAAACTTTTTTGGGCTAAGGATTTTAACATGATTTAAGAATTCAAAACAATCCAGTTAATGAGCGGCTAAACTTAGAGCATACTTGGAGGAAACACTTGGGTTGACTCTCTGGTAATGGAAAACTACAGTTTGCGAAAATGGCCATGGAAACAAAAGGTAAGTCATCTATAGAAAATTCAAAAGGATCCAAAATGGAGGTTCAACATATATTGGTTTAGCCAACAAGCAGTTTTTTTTTGACGGACCAGTTCACATTCAACCTTTTCAGGGGGATTCACGGGAAAACTGGGATCGACCCCTGGAGATTTTTCGTGCCAAGCTGATATGATAGGCGTGTTTGAAATGGGGGATCCCCGAATATTCCTGGTTGCCGAGTCCCATCATTTTGTTTTGGAGGGGAGCTGGTGTCTCACCACTCAGACTCCCTGAATTCATTCGGATGGCCGCGTTCGTGGATTCCAGCGATGAAACCGAATTGATGTTACCCTCTGGTAAACTAACACTTTGCTATTGAAAATGGCCCATAGAAATAGTGGATTTACCCATTGATAGCATGGCGATTTTCGATAGTTATGTGGCTGTTTACCAGAGGGTAATTCCCAGTGATATTCATAGGGTGCCAAAACACAGGCGATGCCATCGATGCCGTAGACCACGGTGAAGACATTGAGGCTCCGCAGTGGGCATGGGCTGTGAAACAGCCATGGTGACGACTGGGGATCCCCCACTTGCGAAATCTCCAAATGGCCATTGTTAATGACCTTTAAGTTCTTGGATACACCCCTTTAAGGCATATCCTGTTTACATATTCCCATGATATCCCCAAGTATCTCCACATTTATGGTTCGTTTTTTTTTCCCCCTCCATCCGTTGGAGGTCTCTCCATATTCGATGCCAACAGGGCCATCGCAGGTGGAGTGCCTCTTCTATGCCATCACCCGAAGATCCAACAGCGACTACGAGCGCGTTGCTGTGGTGCTGGGCCCACAGGATGTCCGGCTGATGTTTATCGACTGGAGCCACTCGTTGTAACTGGAACTGGATGGCTCGGGTGCTGTACTTGCTTAGTGAGATCATAACTCAGTTGTAGCCTACTTGAAATGATAAAAGGTTGTACCATTTATATAACTCGTAAAAATTGCGGTTTAAGCGTTTTATCATGCAAAACTGGTGATTTCAGTGGGACAATTTGTGGGGTTAACGGTATTCAACGGTTAATGGGGGTAGAATGGGGAATATTCTAAACATGTTCTAACACAAGGTCCTCCCCCAGTTTCCTAGCTAAATTGGTAAACAGTTCAGTGTGTTAACTGTTGGGTTTGTGGTAATGAACCAAGTATTGCGCATGGAGTGTTTTAACCAACAAACATAACCAGGGGCTTCCACCCCGTGGGACTATCGGTACTTTCTTTCTCGACATCGATTCAGCTTGAAGCGGACTTTGAAACATCTCCAGCTAAGTTTTTTTTTGGGGGGCAGTATCTGGAATTTGACCATAGTGGTAATACGGGGGACATCGATTTAGGGGGCGACACAAGCTTTGCAAGAATGGGCGTGGAGGGATGATATTCTGGGCGCAAGCAGGTGATCTTCATCCCATGTTGCTCAGCTGATGAGTGACTTGCTACGAAACTACTCATGTAATATTACTGAGGGTATGTAGGGGGATTTACAGGGTTAACCCCTAGATGTGGATGGTAAAAACATGAATTTCAAAGAGATCTAATGGTTAACCGGTTAACCCCATGGTAAAAAATCACAGTTTCTTCAGTCTGATTTTCATTGGAAAACCTCCGATTTTTTTTAAGGCGCGCCGCAAAATCCCTGCAGCTGGCGTGAGCCCGCCTTGCCGTTGCAAGAACCTGTGCGGGTGGAATGTTTGTGCCTTGGTTGAGATCATGGAGAGGGTGGGTTTGAACAGAAGAAACTGTTGGGTTTAGTTCCCAACATATTGGATTTCATGGGGATGTAACATGATATAGTTGGGATAATAATGAGGATACCCTCTGGTAAACTAACATAGCTATTGAAAATTGCCATTTATAGTGAGTTTTCCCATTAAAAATGGTGATTTTCCATAGCTATGTTAAATTACCAGAGGATATGGGATAAGAACTTCTGTCTATCACATTGTGGTTTGGGGCACCGTGCTTCATGAATATCAGCGTAGGTTTGTTGATGATCAGACCACCAGTAGACTCCCTGGACCACGGCCGGAAACATGGGCGTTTTTTGGGCATACCCTCTGGTGAACTAACATAGCAATGGAAAATGGCTATTTATAGTGGATTTTCCCATTAAGAATGGTGATTTTCCATTGCTATGTTAGTTCACCAGAGGGTACACATCTAAATGGTTTCCTAAAATCCTAAAAAGACGGAAAACTATCCCCTACTATGCAAGGAACCAATTCCATGTCCATTGGGGATATGAGCTACACAAGACGGCTTGAGGAAACGCATCTCAGAGAAGCCCAATCGACTCAGAGGACATGGTGAACATGACATGGGGGTACCTAGCAAAAGAAGACAATGACGGTGGCAAGATTTTTTTAGACCAAGAGCAACGGGAAATTCACCGCTAGAAATTGGGATTCAGGCAACAAACCCAAACGACAGGATGAGGGTCCAGGGGGACTGCGGAGTCTCGTCATCAGTAGTGTAGCAGGGTAGAGCCTACAAACAAGTGGCAATATGCGCCGCGAACAGCACTTGGGAAGAAACCAATGAACTCCATGGGACATATTTCAGCTGGACCCCCGTGTGGCTGGCATATCTCAGAAGCCACTTGCTTCTAGGATACCATTTGGATACCATTTGGTAGTCAAGTAATTGGTGATGGAAACTGGCACATTTGCGAGTGACATGGCGCATCAATTATTTTTCTCCATTTCTCCATCCATTGCATCAATGTTCGCGTTGCCGGAGGCCCCGGAGGGCAAGTAGCACTGAGGTCCTATGTCTTCACTTGGCCCGACCTTTGCTGCTTGGTTTGGAGAGTGAAACTTGATACTGTATATATACATACAGTATATATTACTGGTATACATATACATACACATAGACACACATATGTACACATACATTATATATAATATTATATATATATATATAAGCCAGTTAGCATGGGGACAAAATCAAGAATCATGTGGGTTTAGAAATGTTTGGCATGAAGCCAAGAAACGTTGGGGTTCAGAGGGCTAGAATAAGGGTTGACACCACAAAGATCAGTGCACAAGTGAGTCTAAGAAGTGAAAACTGGGCACCTTCCGTTACCTATGGTTGTGGCCATTCATTCCCAAAGAGGGTCACCTTGGTGGCAGTTACCTCGGGAGTTACACATTTCCCTCATCCAGGGGTTGAATCCTGTGAAATTTCTGTCAGGTTTTGAGGCTTAAACACTGCTGTTGATCATTGCAGCCGCACCCAAGGCCTTCGCAGGTCCAAAGTGCGGCTTCCGGACCTTCCGAACATGGAGCCCTTGGAGTTTCAAGATAGAGGAGGGGGGGGGTGCAGCGGAGCAATGCATTGGATCAACCTGTGGTTTTTCATGGTTTTGCGGAGGGTATTGGACCTTCGGACCTTTGACTTTACGTTTTTCCAGGAGGGACTTTCATCGGATTTTTTTCTTTTCATCCAAGTCGGGGAACTTTAGGAAAATGAACACATTCCGAAGGGACTGCCACGAGGGCCATGTTGATGGTGGGATGATGGCATCATACCCTGCAAAATTGGCAAATCCAACAGTGCAACAGGCAGGAAGCCATTCGTACTGTTGCGATTCTTTTGAGGTTTACATATGTTTACATAAGATACATAAGCCTGCACCTGGTAACCTTGGAACCATATCATTATTATGGCTAGCGGCTTGTTGGGGCCTTGGGGCACCCGGGCATGTTTGACGTGGAAAAGACATGAAAAGACTCAAGTCACAGGGACCTGTTGTTGGCACATTTGGCACACCATTTACCCTCTGGTAATTTGTTACATAGCTATTGAAAATCGCTATTTATAGTGGATTTTCCCATTAAAAATGGTGATTTTCCATGGCTATGTTAGTTTACCAGAGGGTACTGATCCGAGTTGAGGAGCTTTTGTTGCTTAGCAGCAGCGGGTCCCGGGTCCAACCATGACCCCACCAGAGGTTGCAAGGCCCAGAACGGCGATGCATTTCTTGGTCAACTCGTTGGATGTTTGTACTGAAAGGTATACCCTCCGGTATTGACTAACATAGCTATTGAAAATCACCATGCTATTAATAGGTAAACCATCTATTTTTATGGGCCATCTTCCATAGCTATGTTAGTTTACCAGAGGGTATGTTACATGTTTCAATAGTTCCACAATGTTTCGCATGGTTATACACATCTTCTCCGATTTGGGGAGTTATTCTCGAAAGTCTCACTGTTCTTCCGTCTTTAGTGAGGTTTGCTACCCTCTGGTAATTTAACATAGCGAACTGGAAAATCACCATGCTATCAATGGGTAAATCCACTATTTCTATGGCCATTTTCAATAGCTACGTTAAATTACCAGAGGGTAACTGGAGATAAATGGGTTTTGTTTGGGAATTGGAAATCCCTAAATCTGCTGGGATTCATCGTCATGGTCGTCCCGATCTGCTACATTTTCAAACGCACCCATACATCATATCAGATTGGCTATGGCTGTATATATATATATGTATATATACACATAATATATACATATCCCATTATATTCCCATTATATTCCATGATAAATGGTAAAATCCCCATAAATATCCCAAGCTATTCACATTCGTATCCCATTCATATAAAACCACCATTAAAAACGACCATAAAACCACCGAGGCTCAATCCATGTATTCCCCCGGAGCGGGGCCATGGTTGGATGATTATGTGGATGTCTTCGCGGCAACTTGGAAGATGCCAGTGATCTCCCAAATTTTTTGTGCTATGAAAGATGGATCAACATGTACCCTCTGGTAAACTAACATAACTATGGACAATCACCATTTTTTATGGGAAAATTCACTATAAACGGCGATTTTCAATAGCTATGTTAAATTACCAGAGGGTATCCACATGTATCAACGATTTTTTTTAATATGTCGAATTCTCTAAGAGAATTCCCCAAAAACCAATCGTAGAAACATCGGCCGACCAGGCCGTATGCCTCATGGCCGAAGATGGGGAGCCCGTGGCCGGCCGTCCGGGTGCTTAGGGGAAGCCATGCCAAAACGCAAACGTTTGGGCGAACAGAATGCAGAATTGGGTGTGTTGGAAAATCATGATTACTTTATGGTTAGTTTACCCAATAAATTGGGTTATACACCAACCAGGATTGATTAATATGATCATATGAATCTCCAAGTTATGGTTAGTTTACATCAACTATTTTAGTATTTTTAGTGGGGAAAATGATGACCAAGTATCAAAATTGGGGGCACTCTATTTTCAGACAAATCCGCTTGGGAACGACCTAATCAAAATGGGCACATCGGGTCCGAAATGTCAACGGGGTGTAACTGATGCAATATTTGGTCGACCAGCTCAGGAATATTGGAGAATATGGCAAGCTACAGCTAAAGTGAACATCTACTACAACAAAAGGATCCCAACCAACAAATAGATGAGGGGGTTGAGCCAATCATCTGGAGTTAGCAACCACCGCGACCATGACTATATCTCAGCGATGAGTCCATTTTGTACTGGGCTTGTTGCCCCGAAAACTTGCCTCCCCTGAATGATCGAGATATCTAGTCCGAATGACCCAGAAGAAATCGGTTCACTTTGAGAATTTGAAGAATTTCATGCTGAAGTAGAAAAAGTATGAACAAGTGTGAACGGGTATATATATATATATGATCAATGGGAATATCGGAATATCTTGTCTGGCCAATAGCCCTCAAAAAGAGGCCTAAAAAGATGGAATCGGTAGCTCCACACATACATATATACACAGTTATACAGATATCGACTTAAACGCGCTGTATTTCAATTTGAGTTATTTAACATAGCCATGGCATTATGGGAAATGGCACATTGAGTTCGATGATGTCTGATGATTTTACCTATTAAGCATGGTGATTTTACAATCGGTGGCTATCTCCCTTTCTTTTGTAAAGACCTGCCTTTTTTGGTCCCGTAACTTTTGGCTCGAGGATGCTAGGCTTTGGCAGGGTCAGAGTTCCTCAAATCTGATCATTGAATCATTGATTTTGTTGCACCTGTTGAACGGATTTTGGATGAGGGATGTGCTCACTCAACATTTGCAATAACATGTTATAACATGTTCATTTCCGCAAGGGATTCTTGGGTTGAAACTCTGGAGCCTAGCAGACACTGAATAGTGTTGACAGTGGTTGACAGTGTCGACAACGTCCTTTCTGCCTTTGGGACGTGAAGGATTGGGGGACGCAAGGGTATGCCGCAAAGAGATGTGGGTTGTGCAGATCTCTATACAGTTGTATTAGCGATTAGTGATCATGATGGTCATGATTGTATATTCAATTTTTCCTCTGTGTTGAGTGAACCTTTAAGAAATTCTTAAGTTTTGTGTTGGAAGTAGAGTCTTGGGTAAGAAACACGTCCCTTCTCGTCTCAATGGTGGTCCGACGGCAAAGCCGTCTGGGAGCGCGTTTTTGAGGGGCGCGGAACCTGCCGAAGGCAGGTGCGACCGCTTTTTCAGAACGGCCTGCGGTTGAGCCGAGGCTCGATTCAAATTGGGAGCAACACATGGCTGATGTACCCTCTGGTTATTTAACATAGCCATGGAAAATGACCCATTTATAGATGGTTTACCTATTACAAATGGTGATTTTCCATGGCTATGTTAAATAAGCAGATGGTAGTTTGCCCCATTAATCTTAGTCGGATTTTTACTTTTCTGATCTTTTTTTGGGTTGCCATATTTTAAAGACGAAGAAGCGACATGGGATGTCAGCGACCATGGCGGAATGTTGGAGTCTTCGTGCTTGGCTCCCATTTGCCGATGGTTTAAGACAAGAGATGCGACATTTTTTCCATATCTTTTGATGCATCTTACATGTGCCATATCCCATTCAATCCGATTAGCCACCATGAACCAACCCCATTTAGTTCCAGTAATTTACATTGTCAATCATATCTATCTATATATATATATAATTAGCATTTCCACATCATCTCCACATCATTTCCACATCATTTCCCTCTCTTTTTTTTGGTTAAACTGCCAGGCCGGGTCGTGCCGCTGCCGAAAAATATGGTGATCGGTCTGATGATTCACAACAGATCTGCCAGATCAAATCAAGAGAAACGGCAGCTGGGCGATGAATTTTACAGCGCGGGTGGTGATCAAACATAGCGAGCATCTCCAGGGTTAGGGATTCATAGGAAAACCATAGGAAAACCATAGGAAAACCATAGGAAAACCATAGGAAAACCATAGGAAAACCATAGGAAAATGATGGAAAATGGAGGTTTACCCTCTGGTAAACTAACATAACTATGGAAAATGGGTCATAAAACTATGATTACTACCCTTTGGTAAACCTTTGCAGTTTGCGACATAGAAAATGGCCCATAGAAATAGTTGATTTACCCATTGATAGCATGGTGATTTTCCAGTTCGCTATGTTAAATTACCGGAGGGTACTTCAAATGGGAGTATCACCTATAGAAATGACCTAGATAAAATTTGAATATGATTGGTTATGGGGGATTTCCTTTGTGCTACCGGAGGGCCTCGAAGCATTACCTGACGAAATATCACCACTGGGCTGGTCTGTTTTAACCTGGGGACATGTAATGGTTCCGACCTTTCTCCCATCGGCATCCCTTCTGCAGTCGAAATTCAGCCTAGTTAAAGTCACTACTTCCATGCTCATCTCAGAATTATATACCCTCTGGCTATTTAACATAGCCATGGGAAATGGCCCATTTATAGATGGTTCACCTATTAAAATGGTGATTTTCCATGGCTATGTTAAACAACCAGATGGTAGTTGTCAGTCTAGCATGATCAGTTCCGGACCTGTGGGGTTCTCGCATTTATATGATCTAGATGCTTCGTTCTCAGCGACTGACCATCCGTGCTATGGTCTGCCAGGCGGCAAAAAATCCCTTGGGATTTATGTTGTTGCTTCAGATCCTATTGGTTGTGGATGCAAAGAATTTTTTCGCGCCTTCGCCTGGTCCCCCCCACAAGTTCTATAATGTTTTTTTTGGAGTTTTTGGTAGGTCAACCTCCCCCTTCCAGTTATTGGTTCAAGTTTGGTTTCAAGGTTGCGGTAAAAAATCATGGGTTTCCTATCCCCCAAAAAGATTTCAAGTCAATCGGGGTTAGAATGACTAGATCTCTACCTTTAGATCAATCCAACCGAACCGTGGCAGTGACGAAGCGTGGAGGAAATCCTCCTGGAAAAGGGCTCTAACCTCGCGGAGTTCTGCGGCGATCAGCTTCACCGATCTCGCGCGACAGGACGGGATGATGGTGGATCTGATCGGGTGGGGTTGGTGGGTGGGTGGGTGGGGGATACATTAAAAAAAGGTGGTAAATCTTTTAAAGGTGGTACACTCAGTTTATTCCTTTTTGGGGTGTCTTGACAGGTGTTTCATGTGTGACTAGTTATGGACATTGGCCATTTTGCAGCGGGTTGAGAATCATACGCTATCCCCTGCAATCAGCAAGTGATCCCTTCCCCCTTCTTCCATAACCCATGGACAGATTCAGTACCAGTTTTCAGTTTTTAGGCAAATATATGCGAGGGGGAACGGGATTATATACTTGTGGTAAACCCCATGCCATAAACCGACCATTTGGGGGATGATTTGAGTGCCACCCATTCATGGCAATGGGGTATCCATCCTTGGTTGTGAGGAGGATCGAGATCGTGCGAGCAGTAGTCAGGTGCTTCTGCTGATGGACTGATTTGGACTAAGCTGAAGTTGGCTTCACTTCACCTCTTACCAAGGGCCCATGTTGGCCCTGGTATCTAGCAAGTTCTTCCGGCAACAGGTTAGGGGAAGGGGCATGAAACATGGCATGATGAGCACCACCTAGGAAGGTGTTGTCACAAACCAAGGCTGTGTCCGCCATAGCAAACCCCCACAAAGATACAGGAAAGTAGTAACATCTATGGTCCCCAAATGGTTGCAACTCTCCTTCATTTTCATCCCAACATTTAGGAGGATCATCTGGCAAATGCTGGTATTTTCAGGGGGTTAAACCCCTACCCCTGAGTGAATTCTTACCAAACAATTTGCCGCCAAATAGACGCACAGTCTTTGCAGTCGGTCAATTTTGTTTTCAAATGGCTTTGCGTCAACCCACATACCAAAATGAACATCAGTTTGCCGTTCCGACAAAGGATTGGTTCACTCACTTGGATGATGAAATTCAATGCTTTTGGGACATCCCTCAAAATGCTGGCTAAAAAAAACATGGTTTCTACAGGAACCACTAAAAACATGCTGGTAAAAACCCTGGGTTTCCTCGAATTTTCCCTCAAACCCAGAGATTTCATTGCTGTCCCAGGTGGTTGGCTGGACGAATTTCGATGTCTGGGAGCGACCACAGCACGTGGAATGCCCTTTGGCACCAGCGGCACGGTGAGTCATTACGATAAGTTCACTTAAGTTCACTATCATCAGGGTTGCTATGAGCCACCCACCGGTGTTGGAGCACCACCATGGTGACTACAATGGAGATGAGCTCTGATGTTTAGACAATGGTACAGTCCATAAGGATGGAGATAGATCAGTCCAATAACCCCTGCTGGTTATTCCCATGGTGATATCCAGAAAAATCACCCCCACAACTCGCTTACCTTAAATAACTGCTTATAACTGGAACTGCAGCCCCAAATCTATTGCTGTGTGGACTTCTAGTTCTGACTTATCCTTTCTAGTCATCCATCAACTGATTGTTGCTGAAATATGTGCACCAGAGAGGTCTATGCCCGCTGAAAAATAAAGTGCTTTCCCTACTTATTGGACTGATCTGGTCCTTAAAGTTTGTCGATAAGGGCGGGTTATATCTAGTTCTGACATTCTATGACATTCTATGGCACTTTGAGCGGTTGAATTTTGCCTAAGGTCACCTAGTTTGTCTAAGACCATTTTGTCAGTTCGGGACCTGAAACTTTGGAATCCATAGAATCCTAGTTGTCTAAACGCTTCTCTGTTAACTGTCATGCAACTCTAGTTGTGCTTGGAAGTCTTTGAGTTGAGTCATCATCCGAATACCCTCTGGTAAATTAACGTAACTATGGAAAATCACAATTTTTAATGGGTAAATCCACTATAAATGGCCATTTTCAATAGCAAACTGTTAGTTTACCAGAGGGTAATTCAGCTACCAAAGGTGGAGCTTTTGGAAACGGACCAGGTCCGTTTCCAAGTGGATCCCAGGCGTTGACACCATCAGCCGTGTGCGGCGCTACTACAGCGACTTCTTGGAGCAGGTGGATGGGGAAGGACCTGTTGGACCTGTTGGACCTGTTGGACCTGGAGATTGGAGATGAACAGGTCATGATTTCTTGTCTCAATACATTGAGTTCACCGGGGTTCACCGAGGTTCATCTAACTTTGACAGCAACTGGGAGCGTTTCTAGTTTCGAGTCTCTGTGTCTACATGTTGCCACAGAATTCCTCTACGCCACCCCGGCCGTATTCAGCGCCAGTCTGCTGAAAACTCCTGGCATTCCAGAGATATCGATGAGCATCCCAGCTGCAGATGGAACCTGCTAGGTTTTGAGGGATTTCTTCAGGTATCCACCCCGGAAAAATATGGAAAAATCATACAAGATGGTGCCCCATAGTTCTCTAAGTTGGTTTAGTTCACTTGTCACTGTCGGGTTTATGGTGAGTAATCCCTTCCCCTGATATTTAACACACTGCAGAAACCATGGTCTAGTAGGGGATTTATTACACATGTTTCAGACCATACACGGGGTGTTTTGGTGGTTAGGGGATGAGATTATAACTAATTATAACGTTGATGGCGCTTCCGAACCACCTCTCATGGAAGCTTGTGGGTCTCTGAAGCAAACTACCGGTCATCTTCCCCGAAAGACTTTGACGATTTCCGGACATCTGGGTCCCAATCCGTGTATTTGCTGGTTTAAGTTAAATCCCCTTCATGATTGTATTTTCTGATTAAAATTCATATTTCTGGGTAATATTCCCACTTCAGGACATTATTGGGTTGAATGAAGTAACATACGTACACACACACATATATATATATATACACAAACATATGCATGCACACGTATCTGTACCTACTGTCTATCTCACACACACATATATATATATATAATTGCTGTATCTAATGTTAGCTATATCAAAAGCAACAATTCATCAGGCATGTAAGGAGCAAAAAGGTACTATCACATACTATCACTACCGTGAATTATTGTGATAAGAAATCTCTGTCTCTCCAAATATATGTGCGCCTTGGATTCCAATGTATATATATATATATATGTGTGTGTGTGTAGATATAGACCTAGAATACCTGGTTGGTGGTTTCAAACATTTTTTACTTTCCATTTAATATATGGGATAATCCTTCCCATTGACTCATATTTTTCAAGAGGGTTAAAGCCACCAACCAGATACATTATAACTTTCATTCCAGCACCTCTTGGCCCCAGTGATGAGCACTATCCCGAGCTGGCGGAAGACTTGCGGGCGGCCATCGAGCGAGAGTGCCTTGGACGTCAAATGACGGTGCTGCGATCGACCGGGCCGTTACCGGGCCGTTGGTTCGTCATTTCATGGTGTTTTTTTAACAACGGCCGAATAGGGGTTTTAACCAACAAAGTATGGAGATATGAGTGGATATAACCAATCAATGATGGTTGGTTGATGATTTGTTCGGGGATTCTACTACCCGAAATTTTCATTGGGGACTATGAGAATCCATTTTTGCTGGGACATCTGACGCTCACGCTCAATGAGGAGTTCAGCAACGATTGGTCAGTAGATATGCCATCATGCGGCGCATGCGTATGCTTACAGAATGTGCATTGACCTGAAGTAAGATGCCTGGCCTTTCGCTTGAACCATTCGCCATGTGGCCAAGATTGGCCAAGGTATGATGAGCTCATACCTTACAAGGGCCGAAATCTGAAGGGCAGGCCGAAGATAGCGATGGGGGGGGCGCGTGCAAGAGGAATTCATCTCTGTTCCACCAATTCCACCAGGCTTTCTCCAGCGGGGTAGTGATCCAAGTGATTCAAATCGGTGAGAACGATTTAACCAACCTTGAGCTCTAGATAGCGCTGAGTGATGAGTTTACATTAGTTTACATGTACATCTCTACATCTCACCTATGAGAAGTAGACAATTGGACTATAGCTACGAGAGTGCAGTATCAATGCGTTCAATTTGATCATAAGATAGCAATCATAAGAGCTACAAACAGTCTCAAGACAACATGAAGACCATAAGATCACTCCAACTAGCTAGCCATAAAAAGCATACACACGCGTCGGAAACACTCAGTATCATCACCCTTATGTTTCCTCCCAACATTCCCACAGTTGACCTATGGTTTCATTTGAATTCCCTCCACGAAATGCCATTGGAAAGCACAATCTGATGAACTTCCAGAAGTTAAGCGGCCTGCCACCGACCTCATGGGTCAAGGGGGAATTTCTTGCCAACCCTCCATCTTTGGCCAGTCAATCCTGCTTTGCGATGTTGGAACCACCAGTCACCAGATGATGGTTAGGATCGGGGTTTTTCTATCCCCGCTAGAAATCTCCGTTAAACCCATGGAATATCCCAATTGATATGCATATTCTTCAGATGGTTGCTTGAAATTGCCAACCAACCATCATTAAAACACACCACATTGTCTTAAATCACATTTATATTTCATTCATACTCCATGAATCTTCCATTCATATGCCATTGTCATCCCAGCATAATTCCACCCTATGTAATATAATTCCATTATCATCCCACTATCACCCCATTATATAACTTCATATAGTCCAATGGTATATCAGTGTATCCCATGATTATTCCATTCATATTCCATTCAAGCACCATATGGAGCTTTCCAATCCATGGGGGTACCCCCAAATCATCCAAGTCGTGGATGACCATTTTAGATCATTTTAGTATTGAAACCTATGGTGACTTGGGGATATCCCATTTTAAGAACCCCCATTATCATCCCATGATAATTTCATACAGTCCAATGGTACATCCAAGTATTACACCATTAAATCACATTTCCCATTAAATATTATGAGTAATATTAAATATTAATGAGTAATCACATTAAATATTAAATCCCATGGGTTAATATTAATGGGATTACTCATTAGTATTATATCCCATTAAATATCATGAGTAATCCCATTAATATAAACCCATTCAACCAATAGTTATAGAGTCCATTATTCTCCCATCATAGTCCATAATTTGTCCGTTCATATTCCATTCATATTCCATGTAAATTAAATTCCCATTAAATCTCATGAATAAAACCAACTCTTACTCATTCATATTCGATTCATGTTCAATTAATCTTCCATCAAATCATCATATAATTCATTTTTTATCACACTATCATCCCATTATTATAATCACATTAAATCCAATTATAATCCAATTAACTCCCTTCAAATTCCATGGAAAATCTGAGTAAATCCCAACCAATCCATCCTGAACAATTCCATCAGCTCCACAGCGACGACGCCGTAGTAACCGCCGTAGGCCCTTGCATTTTGCCCTGTGGGTCGCCTCGCTCTCCGACTCCAACCCCTTGGGCACGGATGGCTTGGAGGTGACGCCTTCATCGGAGTGGCATCGGAAGTGGCGAACTTTTTCAGATTCGGTGAAGAAATCATGGTACTACCAATGGTTATTTAACATAGCCATGGAAAATCACCAGTTTATTCTGCTTGGTGGTGACTGGAACATTTTCTATTTTTTTTTATGACTTTCCATATATTGGGAATGTCATGATCCCAATTGACTCATATTTTTCAGAGGGGTAGGTATACCACCAATAATAATTGACAGACCAGAATGGTTATACATAATATTAACCATGGTTGACTAATAATATTAGTGTCATTCATTGGTAATGGTTAATAACCATGAATGACACTAATAATAACTGTCATACGAATAATGAATACTAATAATGATTAATAACCATGAACGATGAATGAAACATGATAATTTGTCAGATGATTTTATTATGATCAGAGGATATCACTAATAATGATTAATAGCCATGAATAATTAAATGATTAATAATCACATGATAAATGACATGTATAAATGTATGTGAATTAAATGGTATCCTTAAATAAATTGTCATATCAATAATATTTAATAATCATGAATGATAAGAGTGATAAATCGTGATAAATCATGATACATGACAATCACACATAGTAATGATTAAAATCAATTAATGAATAATAATGATATTGGGGACACTTGTAATAAACCGTCAAATCTTGGCGCACCCGATTTTCAGACAAACCCAGATAATGATTAATAAGTGTTAATGATAAGGACAATGATATAAACAATATATCATAACCTACAAAAAAAGATAATAACAAGAGTAATATATACTATAAACATGAGATATGGGATGTCATCCTTCCCAACTGACGAAGTCCATCATTTTTCAGAGGGGTAGGTTGAAACCACCAACCAGCTGCGATATAAGCAAGTTCATATTCGACCTCATTCCAGGCGAGCTGCGAAATATTTTGGGTTTGCCGTGTTCCTCTCTTTTTTTTGGTTATAATTGGAGAAGTGAGTTAATCAATGATGTGGTTAATGAGAATTAATCCAGTTAATTAACGAATAATGAGAATAATCTGGTTAAGGATAATCGTTGAGAATTGGTCAGAATTCAAGGTTAGTTGGTTAATGATGTGGTAAAGCTACTGATGAAAACCCAAATTCAGCAACCAGTGTTGGGAGCATGAACTGCATCATCCCAACTGGGTGGTTCAAGCCCCAATTTTGGATGGTTCATTTTTGGGTTTACCTCAGAAAAAGTGACGGCTTTTCAGCAGCAAAGACCGACGGGATTTTAATCGGAGATGGCTGAGAACCATGCGTGTTAGAAGCAAAAAGGTAGGGTTGCAACCATCACGAATTGCTACTGCAACAATCCTGCTATAACCAGCAGAAAGTGGGACTTTGGTCCAACCACACCTGTCTAGAACAAGGCCAGTTGGTATAGTTATGACCACCAGTTGCGATGGAGCAAGGGCAGAAACAAGTAACAACACCAAGTCTCGCGCTCTTCATCCTGATTAATCATGTTGTATTGACCTTGGCTGATGCATGAGGTACTGCAGCTCATACCCTCTGGTTATTTAACATAGCCATGGAAAATCGACATGCTATTAATAGGTAAACCCAGGTAAACCATCTATAAATGGGCCATGGCTTCCATGACTATGTTAGTCATAACCAGAGGGTAACATCTCATAACCCTCCAACCTTCGCCGACTCCACAGGACGTGAAGGTCTTGCTGTACCTCGTTTGGAGATCTGGGGCAGCTCACAGGAGTTTGGGCAGTGTCACCCCAACATTCAAAGGGGAAAAAGGATGGGAAAGGATGGGAAAGGGACATTTTTTGAACCAAACACCTACGCCAAAATGGCCCTGTCGAACTTATGGTTTTTATTTTCTTTCCTTCTTATCTTGATCTAACGTCTTTTTTCGCGCTTCACATTGAGACGCGACCCTGCTCGCAACTGCGAATAGCAACTTGTTTAGTTTCCCCGATACAACCCTCTGGTTATCAGAGATGATGGCAATAGACTATCCTACATCTTCGTTTGAACGAAAAGGGATGACTTTCCAGTGCCAAATTTGATTCCCTATATGGGTACCAACCATATATCGCCAATGGATACCAACGGACCAATAGACGTTGCACACGTCAGCAAAGAAAACCAACCCCATAGATATTCCATGACATTCCGCTTTCACAGATATCATCGTTGACAAGTAAACCGGACCACTAATAGTCTGATAGATAATTGGACAGATGTCCTCACAAGTTACCATCTGGTTGTTTAACATAGCCATGGAAAATGGCCCATTTATAGATGGTTTACCTGGGTTTACCCATTAAAAAATGGTGATTTTCCATGGCTATGTTAAATAACCAGAGGGTAATGCTGCAAAGGATAGATTTCACCACGACGACCCTCCCTCCAATCATCATGACGACCAAACGCCAAACTGGGATAACTGGGGGTTGGAAGACGACTTTCCTCTCGGGACACTCGCGCTTTCTTGGGGTCTATGTTAGTTAAGTTGGACTTACGCATCTTTTCACCCATTTACATTTGGCTGGTGAGTGGTTTGGAACATGTTTTATATATTTTTTACATATATTGGGAATGTCACAATCCCAACTGACGAACTCATATTTTTCAGAGGGGTTGAAATCACCAAGCAGTTTGTCAATGGATTGGTTTAAGGGAAAATTTACAGGAAAGCCCCATGATCTTAGTGGGAAAATCGATGGTTTCCGGTTAAGATTTTCCCTTAAACCAATCCATTGAGTTTGGTATATCGTTGTTATACCCACCTTTTTTTGGGGGGGGGGTGGCACTATACCCACTTTTTTGGTGAAAGCCGCCATCCCCTTTTGGACTTGCCGCCACCCGATGCCAGAAACTAGCCTTAAAAACTAACCATTTGGTATGATTTATACCATAAAAATGGTGATGAATTTTCTGGATGGTTTCAGTTATGGCAGTTTACCACATGTAGTAACTAGTACTATTCGATCAATATCCCGTTCTTACCTTATTATTACCTGATTATTATCCCATTGTATACATCTCACTAATCCCAACATATGATCTGGTGAATCCCACATTTTTTTGTGATTAATCCCATGGAATTATCCCATTCTCATCTCATCATCATTTCATAGAATCCAATGGTGTTTTTTTTTTCTCCGCATGATCACCCCATCATATTCCATTCATGTCCCATTTGTTTCCATTCATATTTCATTCAATCACCATATGGAGCAATGTTTATCCCATAAATTGCCGTTAGAGCTGAGCCATCCTTCCAGCGAGGTGGGCCAAAGCGGAGCCCAACAGCTCAGCCACCTACTTCCGGCGCGCCGAGGCGCCGTGATTTTTGTGCCGAGCTTCGTCATTTTTCAGGGTGACGAGTCAACCATCATTGATAGGGATATAGTGGATATACCCTCTGGTAAACTAACATAGCTATGGAAAATCACCATTTTTAATGGGAAACCCCACTATAAATGATCATTTTCAATAGCTATGTTAAATTACCAGAGGGTATATGGTCCTATGGTCACTTTTCATGGTGACTTGAACTATCATCTTTCATGGTGACTTGAGTCATCATTTGAAAAATGGTCACTTAATGATAGGGATATTTTGTGGATATACTGTATAAATAGCCTCTTGGACCTGTAGGTAAGAATAGGGGGAGATATACCATGAAAACATCTGGTTGATGATTATTAAGTCATTTGATAGGGGTTTCAACCGTCAACAATATGGAGATAAAAGAGGATACAACTAATTATGGTTGATGATTCATGACGATTCCACGTGTGACATTTCCGACGTGGGGTTTTGCCCATGGCTTCAGATGAATTCATGGAATTGTTTTCTTCAGCGGATAGATTCGTGATTGAAACCCAGGGCCGCCATGGATGTCATTTTCTCATTGGCTGGTTGATTAATCGAGACTTCCCCTCATTTAATAACCAATAGGTAGATGATACCAACAATATACCCAACCGGCCCTCTATTTTTCCAACAAGGACCAGATTAAGATTAGCACCCGCAACCTAGCTAGCAACTGGCCAGTAACTGGTTAGTATCCCTGGTGAACGTAAGTCACCTAGGCTTATCCCATTTACAACAGTTTTTTTTTTTTTAACCCCACTTACGTTCAGCAGTTATATGAACAACTGGTGAACGTAAGATTTCTAGATCCATGGTTATCCCATTAGTTATCAAACTATGATTATCCCATGTTTATTATCCATTATTATCCCATTAGTCAATAGTCATGATTATCCATGAATAACTGGGTCATAAAACTATGATTATTAACCACGAAAATGACTGATCCGCGGAAGATCGGGCCCTTGGAATCCTTGGAAGGTGGTTTCACTCCCGGCGCTGCACATTGCGGCCGGCCTAGGCCGCAACCTACTGGGGATCCGGCGATCCCAGGTGACAAAAACTACAGAAGTACTGAACTACTGTAAACATCTGTAAACAGAAATTATACACTGTCTGATAATCATGGTTAATAGTGGTTAATAATGATAATCAATGATTAATATATCTGATTGGCGGTTTGGAACGTGGTTAATTATTTTTCCATATCATATGCTGGGAATAGTAACCCCAACTGACAAAGTCATATTTTTCGGAGGGGTAGGTATACCACCAACCAGATGTGGTGCTCCCCTCATTCACTAATATCCCCATAATTCCTAGCCTAGTTGCAGACCAACCTAGTTCCAGGATGGTACTTCGATGATCCAGACACCGATACATCCACACATCCATACATCCGTGCGCAGACACACACACACAGAGACACAAACACATCATATATATATATATATAAAAAACACTTATACGCATACTATATATATATGTATATAATATATATATATATTGTGGATTGGGCGTCCGACAATGGTAGGGATCTGTAACAGTTGGAAGGAATGAATGTCCACGCCAATGAACCACCAATCGATCTAGAAGGACCACCTGAAGTTATACCAAATGCCACACCTATGGCTCCCGACGCTCGCCCCAAGCGTATGTTTTCTACCTGGCACTCTGCGTGCACCAAAACCCCTCATGGGCTTTTGAGCGGGAACGGCCCACGAAAGACATCGGTTGATGTCTGATTTCCCCTTGGCAGACATGGTCAAAATTGGACAAGACTCACGGCTGTTTGACCCCGGATGGAAGGTG
>Ga0126342_10005255_pt1 | contig 22504 bp, 18 predicted proteins | sample Cyp1metagenome_FD_92528 | JGI IMG/M metagenome (GOLD analysis project Ga0126342, IMG submission 92528) | Coral microbial communities from Lord Howe Island, Old Settlement Bay, Australia - Cyphastrea 1 metagenome | ecosystem: Host-associated > Invertebrates > Cnidaria > Coral ...
CAATGATGGGTCAGATTGTCGCCTTCTATGGCGTGCTCAAGCGCGGGTGACGGCCGCCTTCCAATGGTGATACTGACACGTGAGGATGCCCGAAGCTGGAGATTTAGCAATTCACTGTAAAGTCTGCACTGTAAATTTTCCACTGCACAGCCTACTGCTTTGTAGGTGCAAAGTTTTGTTGTCCAAGCGGGCTTTGCAAGTTTGTAACCGCAGCATCGGACACTTTGAAGCATTTCAGGCTTCATGTTTGTTCACAACTGTTCTAGAATTCTAGAAATGTTGCAAAATTCCGGACGATGATTCGTTTAGTCTGAGACTGGAGCACAAGCACTCTTACTTCGAACTTGGAGAAGTGCAGTACGCTCCAAAGAGAAGCGCGCTAGCTGAGACGTTTTTCACATCGTAGCAACGGAAGTCCAGAGTTGATTTGAGTTTGACCTTGGCGCTTAGTTGTAACATATGTATTCTGAATTTACCCTCTGGTAATTTAACATAGCTATTGAAAATGACCATTTGTAGTGGATTTTCCCATTAAACATGGTGATTTTCCATAGCTATGTTAGTTTACCAGAGTTTAACTTCTTTACTTTCTGATGGTGACATATAAACACCCAGGTGGTAATGCTTGCGGGCCAAGCTGGAGTTGCTGGAGTCTGGAACTCAAGACTAGACTAGGTTTAGTCACCATCTCATTACAGAAGTGTCTGACAACCAAACCAATGGATTGGATTAAGGGAAAATTTACTGGTTTAAGCCCCATATTTAATGGGAAAATCTATGGTTTCCTGTAAATTTTCCCATAAACCAATCAAACCAATCAAACCAATCAAACCAATAAAACCAATAAAACAAACCATCAAACCAAGTTGCTTTGGCAAGTTTGAATCATATTTTTTCGATCTTTTTGTTCCATTTGCAAGCACTTGTCAGAATGCAACATGCCATTGGTGTTGCGCGAGTTTTTTCACCAGTTGGCTCCATTTGCTTTGACGTCATGTTTGCTCTGAACATGTCCACTTATGTATGCCTTATCCATCCATTCTGAGCTTCCTTCTCTTACTTCTCTTCTTCGAGAAAAAACATAAATACGATTGAACTTTTCCATGATTGAAACCTTTGAAGGCTTCATTACACAGCTGAAATTTGGGTTTTGATCAGCTGAGTGTAGTGTATTTAAGCACATTTGATGGGTGCTTGAAAAGACCGGACATTTTCAGACAGGTGACAGGTATGGACGAGGATATCCTAGCCAGTCCCTCAGTTTGGGTTGGCCAATCTTGGTGTGCCCAGATAACGCAGACGACCTGTGACTGGTGGTACTTGTCCTTTTCAAAAACCAAACACACCGGCGCCGAATGTGATCACAGTTGAGTCGGATGAACAACACATCTTTTGACAGTACAATTGGAGTAATACATTCACTGAAAGTCTGCCAAAACAATGGGAAAATGCAGGAGAAATTGTTTCTGACTTTGAAGCACGACGTGAAGATGAACAACATTTTTTTTCGAGCAAAGACATGTGTTCTTCTCAGTCACATTTTTTAACATCAGAGATTGACAGACGGTCTCTTTTCAACTCTGATCGGCGTCCCAGATTTTCCCAGTGTCAGGATGGAAGTGGAACAATGGGCGAAAATCAGTGCGGAACCAGTGCGACAGAGCCTCAGCCACATGCCTCATATGCCTCATTCTCTTGGTACTTGTGTCACATGTGTCACATGTCTCACCTTCTTTGATCAAAGAATCAGAATCACTCCAGCGTCACGAGATCCAACGAATGATTCTTAGGTTCTTCGGTGTGATGCCCTGGGCGTTTGCTACTGGACTTGGCTGTTTTGGCTCCTGAAGCCTACTGCCCCACTTCGCAGTGCAGACCGGACCGCCTCTGGCCAAAGGTTGAGAGAGCCATGTCCACGCAATCAGAGGCGGAGGTCAAAGCTGCAAAGCGCTTGTTCAACTGGAGACTCTTCATCGTTGGGGCTATGAGGCTCATTGACAGCATGAACGTGAACATGATCATGCCATACGGACTCCAGATGGTGGCAATGTTTCTGAATCAGGAAACATCTAGTCCTGAAGCTAGTACTGCCTTTGCGTGGCTCGTTGGGCTTTACTCCTTCTTCGAGATCATTTTCTCACCTTTCTGGGGTGTGGTGGCGGACTGGATCGGCAGGAGGCCTTGCCTTCTGATTGGTATGGCTGGGACGGCCATGGCACCCGTCCTGATGGGCCTGGGCCAATCCTTGAGTGCGGTCTTCCTGTTCCGTGCCTTGGATGGCTTTTTCTGTGGGAACCAGGCGGTGATTCGCACCTACCTGGGAGAACTGGTCGACAAGGGCAGCGAGGCGTCTGCCTTCAGTTTTCTGGTTCTGTGCTTTGTCCTGGGCCTCATTGCAGGGCCGTTCCTGGGTGGCTTGGCTTTCCCTGCACGTTGGTCACCGGAGCTGTTTGGCCAAACACTCTTCGATCAATATCCTGTCTTCTTGCCGAACCTTTTGTTTGGAGTCTTCGCCACCATTGTTTGCATCATCGGCTTCATCTACCTGGAGGAGACATTGCCCAAAAGCAAGCTCCGCTGGCGCAAGAAGGAAGGCCTTGAAGGCCTTGAAGGCCTTGAAGGCGAAGGAGTTGGAGTTGACCAGGATCCTGAGGCTGCCAGCAACGCGGACAGCGTCGAGACGGCAGACACCGACACGGCAGACGCGGGCACGGCTGGCAAGAAATGCTGCTATTCACTGACTGTGCTCCAGGTCATCCTCACATTCTGTGGAATCTCCGGTGTGGTGGAGGCACAGAACACCTTGGTTGTTTTGCTGTGGCAGTACCCGCAATCTATGGATGGGTTCGGGTTCAGCCCACAGCAAGTCAGTTTAGTCCAAGTCTCAGGTGGTTTGGGTCCAGTTCTGTGTCACCTGACTTTCCTCCATCCTTTGGTCAAGAAGCTTGGCTTCTTGAAGGTTCTCCTGCTGGGCTTTCTGATCAACAGCATCTCCTACAACCTTTACCCGGTCTACAGTCTCTGTGCTGATCCGAAGTATGGTGTTTGGAGATACATCATCTTGGGCCTTGCTGAGTTTGTGGGGATGATTGGGACCTTCATGATGTTCACTGCCATTTTTGTTTTCATGAACCGTGCCTCCGTTGGTCTGAATCGAGCAACGGTCAATGGCTGGGCGAACTCCGGTCGCGCACTGAGCCGTGCGGTGTCGCCCCTTTTCGCCACAACGCTGATGCGTGCGGCAGAAGCGTTGCCACATGGAATCCACATGCCTTTCTATGTTACAACTGGCTGCTTGGCCTTGTGTTTGGCCATCTCATGGACTGGGCTGCGCAAGCTGGACTCAGCATGACACATATGACAAATCATGGCACCAGTGGGTTCCTATGCCTTTCATCCCGAGCATTCCTGTCTTGAGATGAGGATCATCCCATGATGAGCTCTGCAGGAAAGCCCTTTCCCGTTTAGTCTTCGTTTAGTATTCGTTTAGAGTTTTGTACAGGTGGTACTTTGGCTGAGAGGCGAAAACTCGCCATTGTGAAGTCTGTAGAGTCTGTAGAGCTCAGCCAGCGGGTCACCACAAGTGCCACAACGTTCGGGCGTTCTGAAGAAAAGGAACTGGCACTTGCGGGGCCCCTCTCAACCGTGTCCAATTCTCTTGGCGTCCTAAGCAGGTTTTTCCATGGGTTTTTCACCTGGGCTGATGATAGACATTAGTGAATACATCAGGGTGCAGCAGGGTCATGGTCTTGCGGTGATCGAGGTGCAGTCGAGGCAAGTGACAGCAAAACCTGTGCGCCTATGCCCCCCTCCAGTGTCACCAAATTTGTACTTACAGGGCAAATCCCCTTTGCCGCCTGCTTCATCTCCCCTTCAAAGTCTAGTTCCTCCTCTTACAGGGACCAGGTGGTACCATTGATGCATGCAGCTACCTTGGGAACTGCTTGGGCAATCTTGTGCAGCAACAACCATAGCAACAACACAAACGTCTCAAAAACTGCCCAAGTGCCAGCAACCAAATCAAAATGTTGGAGCCACAAACAGGAAACACGCACAAAAACATGGGAAAGACAACAGAGTGACTGAGGAACAACAACTGCGAGAGCAAGAGCATCTCCAAATGCCAATGTCATCATTTTAATACACTGGGCCCACCCAGTTGGAGGGATTATGACAGCACGATGAATCCTGTTGGGGAATCCATACTCAATAGAATGAGTCTTGACCAGGGCTCACTGCGACAAAGGTCTGCGTTGGCCCACCAAAGAGCTGAAGGCGATCCGGGTCGTGGGGTCGTGGTTTGAGAGCTTTGTGACCACTTGGACACGTGAACGGCAGGAATCAGATCTACTGATCTACTGAGTCGTATTCGGTGTATCCAAGTCCTTGTAGACTGGCGCAGTATTTGGAATCGAATCCGACCACAGGCAAGTTGATTGGTGGAAGGTAGCAATATGTTGTAAGTTGTAAAGATATCATAAACGATATGTCTAGATGTGCCCTACTTTGGAGCAGTAACAAAACACCACAATCCGACAGAGAAAGTTCGTTGTTGATGACTGTTGATGTCCATTCTGAAGCCCAATTTGCATGACTGGCCAGTCTTGTCCCAGGCAGGGCCAAGGGTCTGACGGGCGCGACTCGCGGCGCGACCGCCAAAAAATGCCATGAATCGCTGACCTTTGGCGGCACGGAAGCAGAATGGCAGTGATGTGACGCAGGATGTCTCAAGATTTAGATACATTACATCAGATGGTCAGGTTGCAGGTTTCTTTAAGTTTGAAGCTGTGAGGGTTTTTAGTGCGTTTGTTTGGTGAATTGTGGTGCTATGTTGTGGTCGGAAGGCAAGCGGAAATCATGTGGATGTTGATTCCAGACTTCCAATGAAATCGTTTCAGTCCAGACTTGGATTAAGGAGAAATTCAAGGTGGTAAATCCCCTGACCTTGTCTGAAGGCGATTGCAAAAGAGAGAGAGGGAGAGCGAGAGAGAGATAATACAACGCATGGTTATTATAGACTATGTACCCTTTGGTAATTTAACATAGCTATTGAAAATCACCATTTATAGTGGATTTTCCCATTAAAAATGGTGATTTCCCATAGTTATGTTAGTTTACCAGAGGGTATGTATCATGCACGTATACGCAACCAGTATTGCGAGACGCCTGGGAATGCCTTGCCATTGAAGATTTCTGGGCTCAGGCGCGTGTGCTCCGCGGCCGCGTCGAAGTGTTGATGGTGTTGACGAGGTGGCCACGACACTGCTGGTGTTTCGAGTCATGCCACATTGTTTTATGGGTTTCAAAAACATACTGTGTATATATATATACATATATTATATTATATTATATATACGGGCTAAATTGAGTAAATTCTAACACTCCATGGTTTACTCCATGATTTATTGTGAGGAATCCATGATCAACTCTTCCATGGTTTCCCTGGCTCCAGGTTCTTTGGTCGCCCAGGGGTTCGCCCCAGGGTATTTGAGGTGCCACCTGAGAACTCAGGGTGCCGTGCGGATCAAGGGGGGCCGTATTGGATGAATATTGAATAGACGACATGTGAATTTGATATGTTCTGATATAATTTTGATATATGTTGATTTGATTTGATTCGATTGATTGATGCTGTAGATAGTTGTTGCTGTATCTGATTCTGCCAGGACGACAAGACCCCAATGGAGAAATTGCTGGCGTTCCAACGGAGTCATCAGGTGCCAAGAGAGTCACCTGACCATCGTCTGCTCCAATGGTAGCAGGTTTCCTAAGTCATGGGGGTACCCCAAAATGGATGGTTGTTTATAATAGAAAATCCTATTTAAATGGATGATTTGGGAGTAACCACCATTTGAGGAAACCTCCACAGAAGCGTGTATAGATCTCTAAAAATGGTAAGGATCTCACTGTGATGTCACTCAAGCTGCAGAGTGAGTTCGTGTGCTCGGTGAATGATCCAGGGATACGCAGGGTGGATTGTCCCTTGTCCATCCTTGTCCATCAGAGAAAATTGTATTACCCTCTGGTTATTTAACATAGCCATGGTATAGATGGCCCATTGAAATAGATGGTTTACCAATTAAAAATGGTGGATTTTCCCATGGCGAACTGTGAATGTCATAACCAGGTTGGGTAACACTTGGGAGGTCCCTTCGCCAGCGGCTTCTTGGCTCCAGGTGATCTATTGCTGGTGCATACTCTGCGCCTGGACCCATGTTGGGATGTGGCTTGGTATTGCAATTGCGTACAACTACCTGACTCCACACCAGGAGGCGAAATGCTTACACCCAAATCCGCACGAGCTGTCGAATGTTGTTTGGTGGCAGCTTTGTGACGTAAAAACATTTTGTTGCCACTTAAAGGATCTTAAAGGGCTTTTTGAGCAGCAGATGGCAGCATATTATTTCTTCCATCCAACTCTTGCCAAATGAAGAATCATAGGCCTTGATTTCCAGATCTTCGTCTGTGAATGCCGGGGTCTCCATCGGCCTGGAAGCCCAATGGGCAGTGTCTCTACGCATTCATTCATCCATGTATTTTGTCGGGTAGCTGTAGCCATTCTTGTTTCCAGAAATCCAACTTTCCGGCGATCTTTTGTTCACTGAATCACTACCTCAGACACCCAGGTTTGGACACAAAATGAAGAGCATCTCCTCTGAATGGACTTCTGCTGAGGCCCAGATGGACGGCATTCATGTGATATCATGTGATTGTATTATTGTATATGATTATGTGATGATTTTTAAGTTGATGTTTCGCCCAATCCCACCACGGGGTCAGGTGGCTACGCTTGAAGAAGGTGGCAATGAAGCAGCCAGAGCAAAGTGGGGGACTGAGCTGGGGCATTTTTGAATTTTGATATTTTTGGCCCAGCGATGTGGTGAGGTGGCCAAAGTGACTAATGTATACTAATGTGGGTAAAACAATGATAAAGAACCACATTTTTGATGGTTTATACCACCCATTTATGGTCATTTTGGGGATGGTTTATTATGGTTTTAACCACATTATAGTTCTGGAATCATATTTTTTACTTTGAGATATGTTCAAGCACCTGATTTCTCTGGAAGACACATTGCAAAAGTACCATAGTCAGTACCTGCTAATATAGGACCCGATGTCAGATTACGCCTAATGTGTCACATCGAATGTGCCGGCTGCCAGGCTGGCTGGATGGCATGAAGATATCTTTCCAGAACCAGATGGGACGAATCCGGACAGCAAAAGCTGGGCATCTGGGCTGGGTAGCAGCGGGTAGTGGTTGAAACTGCCCAATGCCTAGATAGAAACAGATCAATATGGATTCGAATATGGATGTGGTGAGGGCCTATCTGTGTCAACATGGTCAATGGAACTTGAATGTTCTTCTTAACACAGTCTTCGATGTATTGGCAGATCAATCGTCATTTGGATCGGAGCCGGGCCACCCATTTTCAAGCAACTTGAGGTACAGTATTTGTTGTTCAGTTTGATAAGGCCAGTTAAAGTCCAATCACCGAGAATCATGTTGTTAAGGAAATATGTACCCCCAAGACCCTGAGTCCCCCTTTCTTTTCAACACTCAACTTGCCTCAAAAATGACTGGCCTGGAGGAAGCAGTTCGAGACTTTATCGGGCTGAAATACGTGGAAAAAAGGTGGTTTGGACCCTGGGATGGGCCTGAAATGCCTAGGAAGCCATTGAAAAATATCATGTGACTTGAAGATGTTTGACTGTTTGACTGGCATATCAGAAGATTCTATGTAGGAAACAAATTGGGAAAAATAAGCCTGACCTGCTCGTTCGCTTTCAAGAACCATTCCTGACTCCAACGATTTCATTTTCTGTTTTATGTCGATGACTCGGAAATTTTTTACTATATAATGAGCTACTAGCAATTGACCGCCCACCATGCATATTTATTCCGATTGCGTTGTTTCCCATTAGGCGTGCGCCTGGCGCCAAGCCGGCAGCAGTCACTCAGGCATGGCGAGTTGAGCCATTCTTTTTAAGAATGGCTCATGGATCTCATGGTCATGTTGAAACATTCAGATCTATCAGGGATGATACTCCGTGCCAGTTCTTATGCAGAATGCAAACTAGGATAATGAAAGAGATAGCCAGCAACAAAAGCTACTTCAATTCATCCCCATACCATTTGTTTTATATTTCATATCACTTGTTTTGCGTCACTGGAGCAGGCAGCACAGACCGCCACATGGCTCATAAGGTGAATTCTCGTCCTGAGCCAAAGAACTACTCGTCCCTCTTGTCCTCCTTGAGCCTTTGAAGAAGACTCCTTTCAAGTTGAAATCTGTCGGAAACTTCAACAGTTCGAAGAGAACCCCTTTGGACCTTTGCATGTTTAAAGAAAATGGGTGGAGCACTGGCAAGCTCATTGGTCACCACACGCTTCCTTCTTGTGTTGCAATGGTGCAATCTCTGGGAGATGCGCTGGAAGGGGCAGAGAACAGCTTTGATGTTCTGGTCCGCTTGGTGCAGCGCTTCCCTTAGGAATTTCAACCTTTACTCTCATCGTTTCAGCGGCCTTTTCAGTTTGCAGCCAGATGATTGAGCAAGGAAAGTTGTGCAGACATGTGCAGCCTGCATTTTGCCCGGCAGTCCCAAATTGTTCTCATCACCACCATCACCACCATCACCACCGTCATCACCAGCATCGCCATCTAAGGATCTTCGGCCACTCTGATGTGTGCGAGCTCATCACGGTCACCTCGGAGAAGTCAGGTATAGAAGATGAAATCCTGTCGTTGACGGTGAGTTTCCGTGGTTTGCGAGGCAAGTTGCATGAGACGATCCCCAGCACATCGACGATGAAAGCCAAAGACCTGAAGAAACTCGTGCAAAAAAGTAAGCACGACATGACCAACAATTTCTTCAACGAACGCCGTGAGCAAGCTGAGAAGCTTTGGAGAGAAGGGCATGCGGAGCATGCCAACAAAAGACACCGTGCACGGTAGCTGAAAGATGCCCAGAGCGTGTGATTTGATGTGCCTCCAAGAAAGGCAGACCGGTGGCGACCTGTAAAAAAGAGACCCAATGCACGTGTTTGTGTTGAGAGCGTTTGACTTGCTGATTGCCCTGAAACCAATGAAAATCCGATGCGACGCCCGCTGCAGGATTTCGATTTGGTGCAAATCGATCAGCCGCATGGCTTCGCCATGGGACTGTTCGGGCACAGTTTAATGTGAATGGATTTGAATAGGATGCATGAAGCAGCACTTGAAAAGTGTTTTTTTTCGGAAAGAAAAGTAAACCCTTCCTTAAAGAATCTACTACTAATAGGTCAATGCGTTTACAAGGTTATACTAGGCCAAAGCTGGAAGAATACACTTGGTGTTTTTTGGAACCTTTTCAAGCGATCGGGAAGCGTCAACGAATCCATTGGACGTCAGAGAGGCTGGGCATGAACAGGGAAGCCTTCGTGTTTTTTGCATCAACCACGCACCCGGGCCAGGACCCATATAGCCATTCTGAATGCCAAATTCGTATTCTCCTGGTTGGTGCTTAGTTGCAGAACTTAGATGGACACGTCGCTGTAGTGTTTCGTTTTGCCGGTGCCGGTCCAAACACCCATAGCTACACCAAAAATTACGCTACCCTTATTCTTGGAGTAATGCATGGCATGGCATGCATGCTTGGAGTGACAGAGAGACACTCGGATGGCCTTGAGGAGTTAACGTTTTGCCATGCGTGTTAGCAGATGAATTCGAACCGCTACTCATCAGAATCCGTATGACCAACCTCTAAAGAGTTTTGACATGCCTCATATATGTATTTAAAATTCAATGTTTAGAACTATTGTTAAAATAGCATTTATGTATGTTTTCATTATTTTTCATGTTTTTGGATCACAAATATCTATCATTATATAAAAAATGTATTTCTTATTATTTATACATTTATTTATTAATTTACTGATTTATTTATTTATTTGTATATATATATAAACTTAAATTTGGATACACATAATTATACGTGTGTGTATGTATACATACATGCAAATATATGTATATATATATATAGTATAGAGTTATTATCCATATATACACATTATACATATATACACGCGCGCATACATATAGGTTGTCCAAAATTATCATCCCCCAAGCAAGTTGTTTGTCGTCAGATTCCCCAACAACATAGCAATTTTATACTTGTACCCCATTTCTAAACTAACCCGTGTAGCATATACATAATATAAATAAATAAATAAATAAATATATATATATATATATGTATACATTTTTCTGTGTGTACATATATTTACATGTATACATGTACATATCCAGTGCAACATAAGGCTCGCTCCAATTCCCAAGTGGGTCCTCACTGAGGCACGGCCAGCTTCGTTACCATCAACCCCCGGCCACGGCGGCTATCACCGCTTTGTATCCAGGTCTTGAGTCCATTCCAGAGCACCAGGTGTTTCAAGGCTATTCTCTTGGATGCTTTGTCCTGTAAGCTAAACCTGATGCTTTATGAGTCAACTGTCCATGGACCCTCCATATCTGCGAGTTAGCCAGATTGTTTGATAGGCGTGGTCACCATTTGGACTGTTCTATTTGGAGGTCTTTGGACCATCAGCAAAAATCAACATAGCTGGCGGCTGGAACATGAAAACGTTAAGTGAAACATCTCGATCTACTCTTACAATGCCTCTGTCCACGGCACGCTGTTGGTACTGCAAGTTATTTGCCGGCCAATGGGACAATTGCCACGTGTGCTGGAAAATCATTGAAAAGGAACCTGTTTGGTAGAAGGTTGAATGTAGCACCCGGTTGACCCTTCTCAGTTGATAGTTAGCACTGGGGATTGAATTTTACCTGCTTTATCAGAAACACTGGTCTTGTTGTGCGACCTATCATTTATCCATCTTTATCAATCTTTATCAATATTTATCATGTGAGTCTCGACTTTTAGGTACAGAGTGAGATATGCCACAAAGGCCATGGCCTTACAGACGTTTTGCCCAGGTGCACGGCTGGCACATGGCTCAGTGCCCAAGGTGCGAATGCATGGGATTTCTTTCGCACGGTGATGCCCCAGTTCATTTGCTCAGTTGCCCAGTTAGTGCTGCTAGAAATTGGGGATGGTAGGCTTGATATCATGGGCATTTATACAATGAATATAAATGTACCCAGAATAAGTACACTTGGTATAACATTTTGATAGTTTTCAATCTTACTCATGAATGGCAACGAAGATAAACATTTTTGCTGAATATTTGTGTATTTCAGAACATCGGAGAGAAGGGTTTGTGAGATTGAAACATGGGAATCAAAACAGGAGGTACAAACAGCAAGGACCAAACTGTTTTCCATGAATGTTTATATCTGGCTGGCGCGCAGGTGGTTTGAGATCCGAAATTGCTTCAGTGGATGGACCTATTGAAGTCTAGTTGTGGTGGGCAGTGACCAGGCTGAGCCAATAATCTTGATCTGACAATTGATTCTTTGATCGTTTGTTTGCAGCTTGATCCTTCAATTGCTGCAAGGGTAGCAAGGCTTGGATGCAAGCGGATCCTCTTTCCACGCCCTCGGATGTGGGGTTGTAGTGGTGGGATCTAGAATTTCTTGTAGAAATTCAATATGGGACCGAGTGGCGGTGTCCACTAGAACAACTGCATCCTGCAGCAATTCATTGGGTTTGCCTTGTATTGAATGATCTCTCTGGCAGGTCTTTGGAATTGATGCGATCAACGTATCTCACTCTTAAGATTGGGCAGCATTTCAGCCCCAGAAGTTGTATGCAAACTCCAGGAGTTTGATGGCATGACCAGAGTTTGGCAGCAAGCCACGAGAGATTACTGGGCGACATGCGGCGCAGGCCCCTCTTGAGATAGAGACGAAAATTCCTGGGGCGTGACGTTGAGACCAGTTGCGACCATTGGACAGGTCTGGTGTGCCAAAGGCAGAAACCACAAGAAACGCCTTCATGCGCAACTCTCCTTGTTCAATCATCTAGCTGCAAACTGAAAAGGCCGCTGAAACGGTAAGAGTAAAGGTTGAAATTACTAAGGGAAGCGCTGCACCAAGCGGACCAGAACATCAAAGCTGTTCTCTGCCCCTTCCAGCGCATCTCCCAGAGATTGCACCATTGCAACACAAAAAATGTATATAATAAACACAGAAATTGCAACATATGATGATTATATTATGATGATTTTTTCATGTGATATCCTGTGATTATATATTGAACTTTTATGTCATGCTATATGATATGTGTAATATACTACATGTGTATATGTATATATATATATATATAAATATATACATTAGATGTTTATATATATATATATTAGATGTACTTATATATAAATAAATACATGTATTTATAATTATAAATATATTATATGTATACGTTATATACATATATATATATATATATACATTTTCTTGCCCCCATATGAGATCTCCCCCCTTCCCCCTTGTGGCTGGTAGTGCCCTTGTATATTCATACCTATGTCTTCGTCTTTGCATGCTTCCATATATTGCCCCCATATGAGATCTTACCCCTTCCCCCCCTGTGGCTGGTAGTGGACCACCTCCTTCCCCCCACCCCCCGACCCATGGGGGGGGTGGAGAGACGGAGGACGGGACCATGTACACACACACACACTTATATATATATTTATACACATACATATATTTATACACATACATATATATATATACATACATACATATATTTATACACATACATATATATATATATATATATATATTTATACAAAATAAATAAATAAATAGATGAATAAATAAATAAACAAATAAATACATAAATACATAAATAAATAAATTAAATAGATTAAATAAATAAATATATATATATATATAACATACATACATACATACGTACGTACATACATACATACATACATATATATATACATGCATATAAATTACATATACATATAGAGACCATCACCGTCTCGGGGGGGAGGGGGACCACCAGACGCTGAGCCATATGTATATATATTTACATATGTATACACCATAGGTATACACATACACACACAGACATATATATATATTTATACATCCTTAAATTATCGTCGTTTTTTGTTGGAATTGGCATTTTGAATTTAGGCGATCCATTGACATGGATTGGATCTGGAATCCGAAGGATTTGAATTCCTTCAGTTGCACCTCTGCAGTTTGTTACAGGCCAAAGAGTGGAACTGCATCGGCGAACAATTCGGCCTGGAACTCAAACCTCAGGGATGAACCAACCGCAGCCGCGCTTCTTCCAGAGGGTACCTTTAAGACTTGGCATACTCGGCGACCCAAATCCTGCATGGCTCGGAAAATAGATGACCTAAGTGGTACTGGGGCTCCTTGGAGAACAATTATTTATATTTACATACATACGTATGCACACATCAATATGGATCATGATGAAGAAGTAGTATGCGATTTTGGGTGCCCAACATGACCGAAATAACCTGGGTTATGGGCCCCACAAATAGTCTTATTGGTTACATCAAATTACATCAATTTGTTGATGGTTTGATCCATCAATTTCCATATTGTTGTGACATGTTGTTCTAACATGGCTTGATGCAAATTCTAACTGCCTGAATCATAGGGAATGATGAATCCATATTTTTTTCAGTAGATCTGGATAGATCTGGCATCATTTTTGTTATGGTGCAATGGCTTACCCCTAACCATCATGTGATGGGTTGAAACCATCAACCAGTGAAGGCCCACGGACAGCCGTGCCAGCATGAAGTCCAGAAAAGGCAGCGAACGAGGCGTACGGATCTGCGAAGAGAAAACGCATGAAGTTAACCCATCGCAACATGGTCATATCATATCCATGGGGTACCGGGTTTTGGAGCATTACTTCACCTGAGCACTGGAGAAACCATTGGTTTGTTTAGACCATGCAGGATGTACAGTTGGTGATGTCTACCGTTGTACGGCCCTAAATTCACTAGCCCCCAGACTCATTTTTCCGTTGTACTCGAGTAAACTAACCAACCTCTGGCAGCCCCGTCACATCCCGATGCACTGGAGGTGCCCTGCCGATGATCGATGCAGCCAACGCGAATGGAAATGCCAAAGGTTGCGTGCACTGGTGTACGTTTTTGACAGATTTTTTGTTTAATCACTGCTGTCAAGCCAAACAAAAAGGTGTCCACAGAGATGTGGGGCATAGAATTGTTTTTTTGTTTGGTTTCTCCTTTCATTTTCTGCCCTCACAACAACAGAATCCAATCTTTCATGAAGAGGTGGCTTCCTTTGTAAGCACCTATCAACGATTGCAATCTTGTTTCCTCAACAGGTCAGGTTTTCATTCGAGGCATTCAGTAAGGAAACAAATATTAATAAGTTGTTAAACTGTGGGATTCTTGGGCACCCCAATTTTGGACAAACCCGAGTATGCCTCAAGCCTGCGAAATTTGGTCTGGGGCAGCTGCGCGTTCTTTTTGCTATAAGGATCTATAAGGAATACAATGCATCAAACGTGTCTTTTGCGAACCCAATGCTTTCAACTACGTCTAAGATTTTCAAGCCACCCCTTTGAAATCAGTTTGACGCTACGGCAGAAAAAAAATGTAAAATCCATAGCCCAAAACCCCGCAATTTCATTTGTTGAAGCAGTTTATGTCATGTTCAAAAGAGCGGTTTTCGCTGTTTTCCGGAGCCGCTCATGGAACCTGGCAACCTCCGGAATGGTTGGGCTCCAAGGGTGCAAAGATACCACCAGGGTTGGATTTGTGGCACGGCATTGGATGACTTTTTTGTTAAGTTCTTGAGAGGAGCAGCGCGCAGTGGCGCGTAGATGTCACAGCCTTTAGTGTAAGCTGATGGAACGAGAACATTTTCCAACCGCAGCAGGTTGGGTCATTTTAGCAGTTTGAAGTTGCAATTCTATTGTGATCGATGTTGGCAATTTCCTAACCATGACCGTTTATGTCTTGTGGCAATCAGTTCCAAGTGATGGATACTTTTTGGGACGGGCTGAAAGTCTCAACGGCTGCTGATAGGCAACCTATAAACAAATATGGCAGTTCCCGCTGTCCATTGCAATTATTCTAGGTAACTTTGCCGGGTAAGTGGACTGACATTTTCACTAGACCTGATCAAAACACTGGATGAGTTTACCACAACGGACGGCCATCCGCTTAGTTTGTAGGGATTGGTTGTCCATCTTCATGAATCCCTCGCAAGTTGCCCGTGGCAGCCATGGCACATACGCGGTTGTCGCCCCCTTGCCATGAGGTGTTGAGTTCTTCCGACACAGTGAGGAACTGGCCGTCCAGGGAAGTGGGCCGCAGTGCGTGTGTCTGAAATGGGGCAATTAATGCTTTATGGTTATTTGATAGGGAAATTGTGCATGGCTTTTAACATCTTTTAACTATGGGAGTTTGAGGTGCCCCATTTCAGACAAACAAAAAATGGAACATTTCGAACCAAAACCCACAACTAAAAAAACATGGACAGCCGTCATAGAGGCTGTTCCTCACATCGCGCCGTGCTGGTCACGTCGTTCATATTCGTTCATCCAGTTGCCGATCATGATGTCATGGACCCTGGAGAGACCTTTATCAGAACATAGGAGATGGATCAAACCCCCTTTTACGAAACTTTGGGGGCATGAAGTTCTCCATTGAAACAACACCCCAGATGTGCTGCCATTCCCCATGTTCATCTGCACCGGGAACTGCCCCACATTTTCCCAACTCCACCCAGGAATGCTTCAAATACCCTCTGGTAATTTAACATAGCTATTGAAAATGGCCAGTTATAGTGGATTTTCCCATTAAAATGGTGATTTTCCATAGTTATGTTAGTTTACCAGAGGGTATCACATATCTCCACCCAAGGATGAATGTCATGGATGGTTGCATACCAAACCGGACCATTTTAAGGTTGGTCCAATGGTACCCAAACAACTCGACCCACCTACCCACCCACCTACCCATCTGTTAAGCGTTAGCGCAACATGGTGTGGGCTGCGCCATGAAGAGAGTTCTTGCTGCCCGGGCGCCCAGAACCCCAAGAGGTTGCAGCCTGGTCTCTGTGCACAAAATGACGGGTCAATTTGTTTGAATATTATCAACACCACCCCAAACATGGTGATTGGAGGTTATACCCATGATTAAGTTGAAGGTTGTCACCAATTATTGGAGGTTATCATAATCCACCAAGTTCAAGATATTGATGGTACCTCCAATAATCGCCAATAACCCATCCAATCCAACAATGGTTATTTAACACATCAAATTTGATAAAATATTCATGCCAAAGACAACAATTCTTATGGTCATCGGTGCCCCTAATCGCCTGACCCTTATGGTAACCCTGGCAAACCGAGGATATCACGAACGAGTTGAGGTTGTCTCCAGTAAGAAAGGTGCCATTCAGTGCAGGGGCGTTCGGATTTTGGGAAGCCAAACTTGGAAATTACCATCAACAAATGAAAAATTTGACATGATTTGACTATGGAGGGGTAGTTTTTGTCTTGTTTTTTTTCAAGTTAAACAATTGAATACTGGACGTGGGGTGTGTTAAACCACCCGTTTTATTTTTATTTTTTTTTCGGAACGGATTTTTTGGAGGTATCAAACCCGTGGATTTTGAGGTACCACTTTTTTGGGACAAACTCCTTTGTTCTAAACATTTAAATTCACATGGGGTGAGACAAGAACCGTGACAAGAACCATGACCTCCAACTAAACTTGCCTCAGGTCCCCAGAGAAGTGCATCTAGAGGAGTTTTTGGGCTGTTCCAGGGCCGTATCCGATCCTTTCCGAGCCTTAGCCGAAGAAAGCAGTGCAGAGGCATTTGTTCTCACAAGGACGACTAACAAACAGGGCGAAATTCGAAGTTTGCAGTGTCTGAAAAGATATGGCCGGGGGGTGGCATGGGTTGAGATTTTTGCCACTGATTCTTGAACATTCCAAATCATTCCTCTTATTTCTGGTAAAAAGTTGTCAGAAACCAATCCAAGGATATCCAAGGTAGATCGGACGAATTGCGGAACTCCTTCGATCGGGTCACCGTCTTTTGGGCCCCCGTGTAGGTAGGGATGGAAGGGTTTTGAATACTATAGACGACTATAGATCTATATAACCTTTGGCAGACAGTAAATACCATAGATTTATATAGATTTATAACGCATTTCAGAATAGGATCAGAAACTTCCGATTTACAGATGCAATCACCACAAGATACCGATGATTGATGCCTGTTCTGATTCCCATGATCTATGGCCTGATAATTTGAAGTACTGAGCCTGGAACCTTGAATTCCAGCTTGTCTCATCCAGCCGAGTTTCTACAAAACATGGGCTGGTGAATTGTGGATTTCAGATTTGACAACCTTCAATGACTTAAATAATTGATCTTCCATAATATTTTGACTCTGAATTGACCTATTGAGTCAGTATGACGATCCATCCACATTGGTGATTCTCATTACCTTCCCAAGTTTTGAATTGATTAGTATTCATCCCTTGAGTATTTGTAGAGATCCACATTTTTTGCGGGTGAAACGCGAGGAGTTCAGTGATTTCACATCTCCTGATGTGAGAGGGTCCGGCGTCCAAGGAGAGCCGCGGGTGGAAAGTGCGACAGACCCCAATCAATCGGGGTAGTGACTGGCTCAATATGGCTCATATCTATCCTTGTATAGGTGGGTTAGTGAATTAGGGTAGTAGATTCTATAAATGGTTACAGATATGAGTTATGAGCATATGATTCATTCACTATGTGTACATATGTGTACTATCAGCAGGTATCATGGTGGAATGGATTGTGTATCCCATCAACTTTGGGGCAAAGTTCCGGATGATTGCGTCCTCCTTTATACACCCAAGAATTGATAACATTGAAGCCATATTTGTGGCCACAATGGCAAACTTGGCAGACCCATTTTAATCTATTTTTTTGAGATTTATTGGAGGTCCATCTTCAATTTACACGCTGTAAATCCACATCTTTCATGGTAACCTTCCCATTTCGGAGTCTGACAAATTGGGTATACACCCGAAATATCCCGAAACGGCAATTTGAGGAGTGAAAATCATGAGCATCCATTCGAATTGGGGGGGGTTCCCCTAGATTTTCAGGCACCGGACCCGATGATCCAGTCGATCATCCAAGGCTCAAAGGCTGGGACGATCAAGAGCTGCCGGGAACGTCAGACGTGTGAGTGGTTCTCCCCCAACTTGGGATTTTCACCGGCCAAAGTGGACGATTTCACCACAAAAATTGGGATTCAACAACTGATTTGAAGGACTGAATCATGGATTAAAAAATGGATTTGGGTCTGTCCACAAATAAGGGATAGGCCTCTAATTCCTGGCATTTCGATGGTGATGGGAAGACGCTGGATTTTGGGTCACCGTTATGAACATCATGGCCTGATATCTTCCTTCTATAGCACTACTAGCCAAGCTGAGATAGTGTTTTTCTCTGGCAATCGTTGGGAATTTTGTTATCGTGTTTTTTGACCAGGAAATTCTCAAGAATTACCAAAGACACATGTTTGTTTCGCGCCGTTCACCCCTGTGTTTCACTGACCGACCCAAATCAGAGCCAGGCTCAAGCTTTTCCTTGCATGGCGGGGTCATATAGACATCACGAAAAGCTGGCCAACATTTAGGATCGCCTCCGAAAATCCCAAAACAATCTCCAGAAATCGCCCAGCTTGAAGTTTGGGACGATGAAACAACACACATGCAACACAGCCGCAGGACGACTGGCTGTGGCCCAGGCCGTGTGCCGTGAGGGTTTCCAGGCCATGGCAACCTTTGCAGTGATTCCAAGTGCAGCGGGACCATCCAGCACGTTTGGCCGTGCCTCTCAGTGACTTGGCTGGGCCATGGGGAAGTCGGAATCCTCCTCCGACCTCAAGCAGCCACTAGAGACTCCCTGAGTCTACGCACCGCAGGCCGCTGGGGCCAGCTGTGCCAGTACCCTTCGTGCAAAGTGCCAAGCATGTCACTGGGAGGCCAGGCTGAGAACTGAAGGAATGCCATGGCTTTCCAGCTGGTTGTTTTCTTATTTGACAGCATGCTACATGTGTCATGGGGGTTTTGTGAAAAGCCACACAGGCAAACCCAGCCTTGGTTTGAAGGAAAATTTGGAGATTTCACCTATATATTTGAGGATAAACCCATGGTTATACAGATTTTTCTTTAAGTCAACCCAGTGACTTCGAGGTCTTGAGGACTGCCCTGCTGGAGCCTTTTTGACGATATTGGTGACTATTTACGCACAGTCCATGTTGAAAAACCATGAAGAAGAATCTTTCAAAGATAACTGGGACAAACACGTCTGAGTTTTTCTAAAATCAGAGGCAAACTAATGTTTTCTATTGCAATTTCCTGGTGTTTGTCCTGGGGGTTCGAATGATTTCCGGACACCCAATTCCAACATGGCTTTCCGGTACGATTGTTTTGTTTCGGTTGCTTGCATCCTCATTTCCTCCGTGATTTCAATACCTCAAAACTGTTCAATCCAATTTTGATGATCCTCAAGCGCTCATATTTTGCAGGGAAACCACCAACCAATGATGTTTGGTGGGTTTTTAGCTCCAAAACTTGGGTTTCGTTGGCCTTGCCAGGGCTATAGCCGCTGTTGCGGCAGGTTTCCTGGGCAGGTGTGGCGACACAGTCCGTGGATTTCACCTGGATTTTGTCATGACTTTTTCGGGGGAATTTCAAGCATCATGCGGCTTTGATGATCAACTATAATGGTTGATAATGGATTATTAATTATAATGGTTATTATCACAGATTATGGAACATTATTATCAATAATAATTATCATTAACATAATAACAATAATAATAGTAATAATAATAATAATAAGAATGGAAAAATTAATGGTCAGTATGGTTAATAATGGTTACTTACTAGTGCTAAACGCAGGGAATTTTCGGGAATGATCCATTTCATCACTAGTAATGTCATCATCCCAGCACCCCCCAGGAAACCATCCAGCAACCCTGCGTAAAACGCACCAGATAGATGATGTTCCTATTGGAAGCTACCAGTATCTGCCATAGACCCGATGACATCCCATGTAGAACTGGCTTAGATATGGGTCTGTCTAAAAGAACTGGAAGAGTCCAAAACTTTGATGCTTTAGACCCTCATTTTCCTCATTCACTGGCCATAACTGGGGTATACACATATCATTTCTGAGCAAAGTGATATGATCATTTTCATAGTTCCTAGAGTATTTCTGATTTCTTTTTGATCTCTGAAGATAAATTCCGGTCATTTCCGGTCCGAAGTGAGGATGGGTATGAAGGAACCACATTCCTGTCGCTATTTTGCAGGCAAAGTACCAGTACGCAACCAGTTGGACCTTGGTCGTTGAGAAAAACATATCCACTCCGAAAGGCTCATAGCAGACCAAAAGGCAGCATTTCCGTAAGTTGTTTTCTGGTTTACCCTCTGGTTATTTAACATAGCCATGGAAAATTGCCCATTTATAGATGATTTTCCCAGCTAGATATCTCCATTTATAAGGGATTTTCCATGGCTATGTTAAATTACCAGATGGTAGATCCCATTGATGTTGGTCGGTTTATTGGAGAAAAAGTGAGCAAATCTGTGGTCCCTTGGGTGTGCCGGCACAGGAGACCCCCACGAAGTTGCAGATGCGCAGAAGGGGTGCCAGTCGGGCAGGGGTTCCGGCCAGGAAAAACAACGGAAAAGGGCAGGGGCATCAGATGCATGTGCAAGTGAGGGTTTCGCCATCAGAAAGAGGAATGGGGATGTCGATATCATTGACATTGCCAAGCACTACATAGACATGGCGAAAGCGTGCACAACACATACAGAGTATTTTAGAGCACCCAAGGTATACCATGGCATCTCCCAACGTTCTTGACCCAATCCACGAGGAACAGGTTTCGACCCAGGTATCCCATGAGCATGAGCTGGCAAATTGATGGGTACGGCTCGAACAGGCTTACAGTGCTTTGTGTTTTTCGTACAGGAAGTTCCAGAAGGTGATGAGTATCTCACTGATAAACTCCAGACTGTACGTAATACATATAATGTATATATATATATTTATAATTATATATATACACATATATTTTAATTTTGCTGAAACAAGTATTTATCAAACATAATCAAATCCAGACAGAAAGTACCGCAGTATATATTTACGTAGTCATATAGTGCAAAACATAATGCGGCACTCTTTGGTCATGGGAGCAGGGTCTCTTGCAGATCACGAACCTATACGTCAGACATTTTGAAATCCAAATTGCCTACATCCTTGACATTTCCTCGAACCGGAAGAGCTCAAATTTGAAATAATACATATATATATATATATATACATATATATATTTATTATATATATTATATATATTATATATATATAATATATATATATATATATAATGTGGCATTTACACCAACGATCGACCTTCCATTTTTGAGGGGATAGGCCGGGATGGACAGGAACGATCAAAATGGCGATGCAGTGGAACGACGTTTTTGCGTCATTTTTGACATATATTAACCGTCGCATGGATGTGTGCCTTTGCTTGTAGACATCATCTACCCTCTGGTTATTTAACATAGCCTTGGTATAGATGGCCCTAATCGAAATAGATGGTTTACCGTTCTTAAAAATGGGTGGATTTTCCGATATGTAACAAATAACCAGAGGGTACATCTTTTTCCATACAATGGACTCATTGGACCATGGTGGAACTTCCCTTTCTTGGGGGTCATGCTAGTCGTCATGCTGGACCCAGGCCAAAAGCCCGAGCGAACCTGGGGGTGTATGGGCACCCAGCCCACCTGACCATGGCATGACCAATGAAACTGGAGAGTGATTTTTTTTGATGAAACTGGGAACCACGAATTTCTGGACGCTGTTGATGGACTTTTGGTTTTGAGCTGCTGAAAATTCGTTCATCGAGCTTTGATGATTCATAAATGTTTGATATATCTAGATTGATATATTCATCCAATTTTTGTGTTTTTTTTGATAATCGATGTATCTGGATGAATTTTAACAACACTGCCACGTTGCGACGTTACCGACGATGATGTCAAGCAGGGGAATCTCCCCAAGATGGCCTTGTTTCAGATTAGTGATTAGTGAATTAAAACGATGTTAGCCCGGTAATATAAATAGATAAATATATATATATATATATATATACATGTATATGTGTAAAAAAAATATATATTTATATGTATATACATACATACATAACATGACATGACATGACAGAACATAACATAACATCACATCACATCACATCACCATACATACATACATACATACATACATACATACGTACATACGTACATCCATACATCCATACATCCATACATCCATACATCCATACATCCATACATCCATACATCCATACATCCATACATACATACATACATACATACATACAGAAAGACAGACAGACACACACACACACACACACACGCACACACGCACACACGCACACACGCACACACGCACACACGCACACACGCACACACACACACACGCACA
>Ga0126342_10005256_pt1 | contig 22503 bp, 22 predicted proteins | sample Cyp1metagenome_FD_92528 | JGI IMG/M metagenome (GOLD analysis project Ga0126342, IMG submission 92528) | Coral microbial communities from Lord Howe Island, Old Settlement Bay, Australia - Cyphastrea 1 metagenome | ecosystem: Host-associated > Invertebrates > Cnidaria > Coral ...
AAGCCGTAGGCATATACATTATATATAATACATTGTATTTATATATATATATATTATACATTATATATATGTATATCATTATATATCATTAAATATATATATATATATCATTATATATCATTATATATCATTGTATATCACTATATATCACTATATATCATTATATATCATTATATACCATTATATATCATTATATATATACATTATATATACACATTATATATACACATTATATTATATATAGAAAAAGAATGTACACATATATACAAAGATGATTATACTATGTGTTATATTACATAGACTACATACTTTCTCTCCACCCGGCCATCTTCCAACCATCCACTTCCAGGCACTGGCCATGTCACCGGCCGCAGATTCAGTGTGGTGGTTAAGCTATGCAGCGGCTTCAGCATGAACGCCGGCCCCGCCAACAGCAGGAGGGGCAGCAGCCGGAGGCGCATGGACGCCCCGAGGTGTGTCCATAGGCTGCGGAAGTGGAAAAAAAAGTTGGGAAATGGTTGGTGGTTGAACCACCACCGCTGAAAAATATGCGAAAGTCATTGGGATCCTCCCATTTCTATGACAACAAGAAGACGTTGGAAACCACCAAGCAGTGTGTCCAACTTTTGGTGCAACATAGGGAAAACCACTCAGGATCTGCAAATGGAGGGGATCCAACAACCAGTCGACAGGCCCCCAGAATCTTTCTAAAGAAACAAATGTCAACAGCAGCTGAGTTTGCTATTGTGATTTGCAAAAAATCTACCATTTGTCCCGAGCACATGGAAAAAACATTGTATATATATATAAAAGATGTATATAGTAAACCCGTGTAAACCTCAAAAAGATAGAACAGAGTTTACTGGGTGGTATAGATGGTGTCCTCCCCATATTTTCCAGGTTTCCAACTGTTCTATCTTTTTGGGGGTTGCTGTAAATGGTTCATCAACTAGTGAATTTACCACATAATTCAAGTTTCGTGGAGCTTCAATACCCACGTTACCCCATTTCTCAAGTGTTTATCCTTGCTTATCCACTCCGTGACCAAGTCCCTTTCTAGTTCCATCATTTGTAGTTCTCCAAAACCGCGGTATTCCTCACCTGAGCGGACCCAACTTAGTTTAATCAATGTTTAATCCCAATACAACTTTTCTTGGAGGTTTTCGACGCTGCTCATTCGAGATAATGATGATACCTGCAATTTGCCCCAGCCATCCCAAGCACTGCGATGTTTTTCGGGCATCGCCGCCCTTTGAGCGATCTGGGGAGCGATTTTCCACCGAGTCTGAGTCGGTCACCATGTCCTTTTGAAGTGGAAGAACTCACCGTGGGCATGCGCTTGGCATAGCTACTCTTAGATACAGAATTAGATGGTGATTTAACCGATTGAAATCAAAGATTGGGATTCAACCATCAAAAAAGGTGGTTAAAGGAACAACAATGATGGTTCAACCTAGAAGTGGGGGACTTATATAATCCACTGGATACCCTGCAAAATTTCTAGTCGTGTTCAGCTGTGAACGAAATATTGCACCACTTTATAGCCAACATATTAACTCATCCTGTACGAAACTTTCTGTCAGGCTGAATCAAACATACGAATTTCACTGCATTGGTGGCTTGTGGATACCCTGCAAAATACCATCCGTGAACCTAGTTTCTACGCAATTCAACTCCTTGTGTTCTTCTGGCCCCTGATCCCTTTTGGACCCTTAGGAGGTTCACTATGAATCTCTGGAAATGGTCATTCAACATGGCTTGGGCGGAGTTCAACCCAACCAAAACATCTATAATATGGAAAACCCAATGCCATAAACCGATATAAACTTACCATTGAAGATGCTTTATTATTTGGTTTACCACGTCAATTTAACAATATTATGCAAATTGATGTGGCAAACCCAAGCATGATCCACTTTTTGGGTGTATATATATATATATGGTTTCTAGTGTTAGACTTACCACATCAAAGCTGCTACCTTGCAACATGGACTAGAACCACGAATGTCTTGGTGGCACGCCGTAGCTTGCCGCTGGTGCAGCAGCTGCTTGCAGCTCTCCCCGCGAAATGAACTGGGAGAATGAAGCGCAAAAAAAGGGCACGCGTAGCAGCCAGGGTTGGTTAGCAACAAATGGCTGTGGTCATGGCTATGGCTATGGCTATGGCTATGCAAAACAGTGAATGGGAATATATTGCAACTGAAAATCACGTTTTTTAATTGGTGAATAGCTGGATGTTTATTACCATCTTGGACTGACTATATATAATTACTCAAGTCAATATTTTACGATTCCCCATCCACAAATATCTGTTTACCCAGAATGGTTCTGAAAAATGGGGAATACTTGGAGTATCACACCAGGAATCAAAACTAGCCAGTACCCATAAATTTAACATAGCTATCGAAAATGGTATAAACAAGGTGCATATGTGTAGATGATTTTTTGCATACCTATCAAATATCCATATATATATATACATAATTTAGTTATTTACCGTAGCTTTGTTAAATTAACAGAGGGTAAGTGGGATCGGTTTCACCAGGGGTTCAGAGATATTCCAGGATGAAGAAGCCCTGACTTTGGGATGATCCGAACCACTGATACACTGTGCAATACCGTGATACATTGCGGTCCTGAAGAGCATTCATGTATATATATATATGTAATATATATATGTATAAATATGTGTATATATATATGTATATACATATTTATACATATATATATATATATATATATGTATAAGTATATATGTAATATATATATATATACAAATACATATATATATATAAATACATGTATATATATATATATAATTATAATTACATTTAATTATGTATAATATATATATATAATTATATATAGAGATGTATTGTATTGGAATCGATTCCTCCTGGGTTCACATTAGAGACCCGGCTGTAGCGTGGCCTACGCTCTCCATAGCGAAACGGTGGGCGCTCTGCGTTGCAGGCGTTCAAAAAATTGTAGGTGAGCAGGCCAGTTGGGGCCTCGTACCGGGGTGTTTTTCGCCAACTTCGAGGCTATGAATGTGAATGTGATTGAATGTAAAATTGAAGATTTGATGATCCACCAGAAACTGAGCAACATCATTTCACCACCCAAAGATTTTGGGGGTACCCCAAAATGGTCACTTTATTGTAAGGTCACAATCACAGAAGTGTGCATCGTTTGAAGACAGGCTTCAGTCCCCCTACATCTTGAGAGACACCCCGGTCCACCGGGAAAATCCCGTGACTGGTCCGGGAAAAAAAAACAGACGTTAGAGGCTCAGACATAGACGGCAGCCTGCGCAGGACCCATGGTGATACTCATCCCGAGGAGTACTGCTTATCATTTCAAAGATCCCACCCAATCAACGAGGGTGGATCTACTGGCATCAAATGGGAAGACAAAAAATCATAGTGTTCAATTGTTTTCAAACGGTATCCCAATTATCTGCGGATTATACCACATCTGTTTGCTTGTATAGCAAAAAAAAAAACTATTTTTTCTTGATTTGGATGGGTACAGTATGGGACAACATTTAAGACCCAAGGGACAACATGTTTTTTGCTTAAAAATATCATCTGTACGTGATTGATCTCAACATCCAATCGCAAAAAAATCACGGCGCTATCCATGGCCAATCTCAGATACCAATCGCACATGACAATTAGATGTTTTCTTGGTGAGTACATGGCAAAAGATGCAAGTATCAAACATTATCAAACCATATGGGGATGAGTCAAAACCTATGAAATTTCCATATTTGGGAAAGAAACATCCATAAATCCCCGCATTTTTTTGCCATCCAAGATTGATCCTCACCGGTGGCCATTGACCGGCAGCATCTTCACCAGTATTTCAGCAACCGGAAGTGGTCGGTACCTTGTATATTGAGTTCCGGGCTTCACTGGTATACATGTGTATATATAATATGACACTGTGTATATGTGCCTATATACCTATACACTGTATACATGTATACATGTATACATGTATACATGTATACATGTATACATGTATACATGTATGTATGTATGTATGCATGTATGCATGTGTATATATATATACGTGTACATATACTATAATAGACATAATATATATATATATATGCATATGTATATATATATTTGCATATGTATATATATATGCATATGTATATACATACATATATATATATACATAAAAATATTTATCCTTCGTGGTGTGCATACACACACCCACTGAGGAAACAAACTCCCAGTGGCCTCATCTTAAGATCAGCACATACTCAGGATATGCAGCATTCCGCACATCGGGTGGTAGGAGAAACTCGCAATGGCGATCCCGTTCTCAGAACGGAGCAAGCGGATAGCCAAAGATGGCAGAGTCCCCTTACCCATTGCTGAGTTTGTTTTCAACAGGTGAACAGTGTTGCTGAAGGGGAGTGCTAAAGAAATGGATTCTGGTAAGCTCAAATCCCCCACAGACGATACAAATCCCAGAATATATTGAATAATATTGGATAGTGCAATCCCCGATAATCATCAACCAACAAGGGTTTTGACCACTGTTCAGCTCTTTTAGTTTGCCATAAGTTGCTTACCATGGTCATTACCCCTTCTGTCAGCGAAAAAACACACAAGAGATCGTCGCTGAAATCCACCACAAAAGCAGTCGGCACAAATCCACATACTGCTAAGCCCATTCAGTGTACATATATAATTATATATATATATGTATCTATATAATATAAATATAATATATATATATCCATTATGTATATATATATATATATATTGTGTATATATGTGATATTAAATGATTATGTATGTAACATCATGTTGATCCATTATGTATAATTATATATCTACAGATCATTATTTAACTGTCTCCCAGATGCTTCCAAATCCCAAGAAGCCCGGCTGACGATTGGGGGATTCGGGACGGGATGAGTATCAAATAGTATCCATTTACATCCGACAATCATATGACATGCGTTAACAATCATTAACAGCATGTATGTGCAGATGCTGATGCTTGCCCCCATCATCCCACTGACTTGGTGCTCTATGCCACTTACAGTGGTAGGTGATAATTTTGCTTAGACCCTCTGGTAATCAAACGTGGCAAGCCGGGAAATGCCTTATAAATGGAGGTGTAAATTGGGAAAGTCATCCATAAATGGGGAATGTTCAATTGCCACATTTGATTTACCGGAGGGTTATCCTAATTTTGCGTCGCTAATCACCCTGCCCATCCCATGCATTGCAAGGGGTCATAACAATCAACCCACACAAAAAAAGGGACTAACATCAGTTTACAGTTTATATCAGTTTAATACGGTAATTAACAACTCATATGGTAACAACCCAACAATCAACCATCTCCAACTAAAAAGGTCAATGGTTCGTAAGAATCATCCCGCGCTCATTGGCATCCCACGGGTGACCCGTGGAGAAACTGGGCTTCCCCCACTGATCAGGATGCTGCTCCATCGCCCCGTGCCCCATTCACGCTGCAGCCGCGGACCCGCATGCTGCCCGCTGTGCACCAGGGACCTTCAACGCTCCAGGCCCAATAGGGGGAAAGATCGACATGGAACCATGGAGTTTTAGCAGTTTTCATGGACTTAACTTTTGACCAACAGGTGCGTTGAAACAACAAACATTGAGATTCTTCCAGCAAATGTGGTTTTTGAATTTTTGAACCATTGAATAAACGAGTTATATTACACGCAAAAATATGGCTACGGGATGGTACAAGTCAAAACCCAGTAGACCAGGTGACATGAAAATAGCTGAAGTTTACCTTGCTGAAGCTGTGGAAACCATGGCCAGTGAAAGTAGATGGTTTGTGAAAGAATGGCAAGCTGTTAGATTGCTGCAAAGGGAACTAATCATACAGATGTTCATTGAAATTGCTATTTCATGGGTCTTCCCCCTGTTCAAACACTCCAAAAACATCAAATTGTTGGTCTATGTATGTCTATATATGCCATTATTATATATCCATTAAATCCTTACTCTATGTTGTTTGTTAATGTTTGTTACATCTCCCAATTGTTGAGCCCGATTCACACCAATGATACTGGCTATCTCATATCCAAACATCATATGGGATCTGGAAATAGGATGTACCTGGTATACCTCCAGTGATAGCCTTTTAAGAGGCAAAATGATGAGAATCCAATGGATTTAAGGGTACACGATTTTCAGATAAACCCATATTGTTGGTGATCCATTGATCCATCCCCATTTCGTTGCGGTTTTCTACTCCACTTGATGCCGATCTGCCCTTCCATACGCACCTTCCAAGCACCACGCGACACACCAAGACCGCCCAAGCCGCGTCCAAGTGCTCCTGCTTTCGAGAATTCCCAGGTATGTTTCGGGGGTAAATTGGGTAGATCAAGGGGTAACATCATAAATTACTCATAGTTCGGATGTAGATATTAGTAATATGGGTAAGGTACCATAAATTATCAATCTACCAATGACCGCCCTTGTCGGGAGCTATTCTGACAAAATAATATGTTTTTTTTGCACAAGTATGATGTTTGATTTTGAACAACAAACAATTCTCAACCATCTCCGATGTTGTCCCAAAGAGTACCCAGCTAAGGTTCTTGTTGGGTTTACTGCAGCACCTGAAGGAGTTATAGATTTGTGTCATGTACACATGTATATCTATGTGTAGATATGTATATATATAGCCTCCGGAAAACACACATGGCAAGTGAACATCCCTCCAATGCATCTTAATCGACAAACCATTTGCAATTCCTTAGTTTTCCGTTGCCACGCCAAATTGCCTATGGTGTCTTATTGTATATATGGGTACATGTACAAAACACATGTATGTATATATATATATACATATTTATGAATACATGTATGTACATACATATGCACGTACATACATAGATATACATGTGTATATTATATATATATATACATACGTATGTATGATCCTGCCATAGATGATGTACAAAATATACACAATGTACATCATATACATAGTACACACACCGCACACAAATGCACATATATATATATAATACACTGGTTGGTGGTTTCAACCCCTCTGAAAAAAAAAAAAATAGTCAGTTGAGATTATTATTCCCCATATATGGAAAAATAAAAATGTGCCAAACCACCAACTAGTACATATTCCTATATGCATGCAATGTACATCTGTACATTTGTACATTGACATCTATATGTATATGTGCAATGTACATCTGTACATCCCAGTGAGTTCCACTGATGATGCTGTCAGAACAGACCCGTAATCGGAATCACGGCGATGGAAAATGGCCCACAGAAATAGATGATATCAATGATATCCATTTATCCATCATGGATATTATCCTATCAATGGCTATCATCTATAAATGATATGTTTTATTGCCACGTTTTATTGCTGGACTGTACATCGGCACATCGGCAAATTCTGCTGGGTGTCTAGTCCAATGTGTCCCACATCGGGTCCACATCGAGATGTCGAGTCTCCTTGTTGTAACCAGCTTCTACCGCTTGTTCATGAGCCCAGAAGCCTTCCAAGCGCGGCAGATCTGGTGATCAGGTCCTACGACTGTCACTGTCACTGGGGTCTATGGTGCTGGACATGGCCATTGAACCTGGCTCATCCGCAAGTCCGAGTCTAATAAAAATACAGACAATTAAAGACAACACATAACTGGTTGGTGGTATACCTACCCTGAAAAATATGAAAGTCAGTTGGGATTATGACATTCCCAATATATAGGCAAAAACAGATCAACTTGATCCAATAAATTGTTCAATATATTGTTCGGAATACACCAATACACTTTATATATTTTAAAGGCTTAAACAAAATGGTTTTGTCCAAGAACTGGATTTTTCCTGACAAATTTTAGTTGGGAAAATGAGTTTCTCAACAATGGGATTTGTTTTTTTCCCACCATGGCAGCACCCAAAAAGATAGAAACTGGTGTCCGGGATGGTATATGGATGATATTTCCCCATATTTTCCAGGTTTCCAACTGCACACTCGGAATGAAGCTATCACAATCCGATTGTATATAAGTGATGCTTCCCATCGACATCAGGACTCCAGGACATGTTGTCCAGGAAAAAGGAATATCAATCGATGGCATATATATATAGAGAGATGTGTGTCCTAAAATAGGGCTACCCCCAAATCATCCATTTTGTTCAATCAGATCTTCATAGATCCATGAAATAAAGATTTATACGCCATATATCATGGATTTTCCATCACCATCCATCACCGGCCTCGGTCACAGAATTGAGCACCCCCTCCAAGGCGCCGTAGAAGAACGTGACGTGGGCAGTCTGGAGTGTCAGGCACCTGCGAAAGGTAGTCGAAACCTCACCAGTTGAAAAGGGTGGTAACCTTATCCCATTATTTATAGGGATTTAACCATCCTTTTGGTGGTGCAGGATTTCTAGTGGGATATAATCGAATACAGTGAGAATATATTGGGGTTTAACTGGATTTAACGGAACACAATGGGATATAGTGGACATATTACGAGAGTAGACTGTGATTTAATGATATTTTATGGGGGGATGAAATAGGAACTAACAGGATATACAAAGATCACGCAACTGAAGTCGGGTATAAAATCAACCATTTTAAGCGAATTCATAATTGACATGGTTTCAATTATAAACTCCCATAGTTTAATTGATTGAAAATGTTGATGGGATTTGTCTATATATCTATAGCCAAGAATTTGATCTTGGAGGTCCAAATAATGATATTAATGGCCATGGAGAACATGAGATGTTCAACCATGGAATCTTGTGGTAATTACCGTATCTTCAGCCCCCTCAAGTGAGGATCCTCACAGTAGCTGAGCCAGGTTTCCATCGATCATCGTCCGATTTAGGCTGAAGCCACTGGATCCGTATCAAAACTGCTTGGTGGTTAACCTACCCCTCTGAAAAATATGAAACTCCAGTTGGGATGATGACATTCCCAACTGAATGAAAAAAATGTTCCAAAAACCACCAACCAGAAAATTTAAGGTGATCGATTGTATGTCTGATAAATTGACTCCAAATCTAGAATTTGGTCGCCCTAAATTCACGGTTTTATCATTGTTCCCCATAAAAAATTGGATATACTTCATTTTCACATATGGTAGATATTCCCATCATGTTGCCACTTTATGATCAAAATGACACAATGTATCCCCGTTGTGTACACATATGTATATGTATATATAGATATATTCATTAGCATTTGGCGAGTTAACATCCCATTAAATTCACGGTTTTTCCACCTTGCACTCTGTCTAGTTGGACCAGCACAATAGCTGACAGGCTGATATGGTTGGCCAACTAAGCTCTTGTCTAAGCATGGTCAATTTTCTACATTGAATCGTCGTCGGAGTTCAAGCCTATGAAAAATCCCATGAAATTCCGAATCAATTCCATTCCACTCCATGTTAAACCCGATGAAAAATCCCATAAAAATCAAGTACATTCTATACTACATCATACAATAAATCCTATTTTTTTAATCCCAGATCAAATCCCAGGTTTCATCGCCATTTCCCCATTTTTCCAGCGCACCTGAGCGTCTAATTGCACCTGCTCAGCCACCTCTACAGAAGTGCCGTAGAACAAAATCTGCTCGTTGGCACCTCGATGGAAGTTCAGATGGAGACCGGTTATCTGGTTGGTGGTTTCAACCCCTCTTAAAAAATATTAGTCAGTTAGGATGATTATTCCCAATATATGGAAAAATAAAAAATGTTCGAAACCACCAACCAGGTGTTGAATATAGTCATATAATTGATAGTTATCAATTTTAATAGTTAGCATGTTGTTTCTATTGTATAATATATATATATGTTCGTAGTCAGCATTCATACTTAGCCATCAATGTTTATTGTTCGCAGTGCGTAGTCAGTGGTTATGGCTAGCATTGACAAGTGCTAATGCTTATTAATGATTATTAATGGTTTTAATGATTAATAGTTGGCTAATAGTTTGTAATGGTTTGGAATAATAATGGTTATCATTAATTATTCATAGTCAGTAGTGGTTAGCAATGGTTATCGTCAATTGTGAGAATATATAAGATTATGGTCAGAAGGGGCTGATCATGGTTAGTCAGTGGTTGCTCATGTTTGATCAATAATTAATAAGTGTTGGTCAGTGCTGAAAAATAATAGTTAGTGTTATAGTAGTAGTTGCGACTAGGATTATTGCTGAAATGATTATTGATAAGTACAGTATCAATGATTATTACTGAATTGTTAATGTTTATTAGTGATTAACAGTTGGTGAATACTTACTGGTTACTACTGTCATTTATTTGGTGGTTAGTAGTGGTGAACAATAGTTGGTAATAGTTACTAATACTTTGTTAAAATTATGTTAGTCGTGGTTAGCAATGGTTAGTAATGGTTAATAGTAGTATCAATAGTGACTATACATGATTATAATCGTTATTAAGTGTTCGTACCCACATCATGACTTTGTTAGTCAGTGGTGAATAATAAGAAGGTAAAGGTTAATAATAAAAGTGGTGACTAGTACTATTCATAGTTATGAATTCTTATCCATACTTAGTACACACTGTTTTTACTTGATTGCGAACTATTCGGGAACCGGGAGCCGTGGGGTAGTTCATCCAGTTCTAAGTGGGGTGATTTTACCCACTTACTGACTGGAATGAACCAGCAAATAACAATGGTTCGAAATGGTCGATGATTAGCAGTACTATCAATAAATACTTGTTCTTGTTGGTTCTTATTGTTTGTTATTGGTTGTAGTTTGTTAGTGTTGGTTATTGTTGTGAGTATTGGTTCTCAAAGACCATTAACGAATGATTAGTGATATACATATATATATATATATATATATTATATATATTGTGTACGATGTGTATAGTATATATATTATATATTATGTGTATATTAGGTACATCCATGTTATATATATATAAATATAATTTAGATAAAAATATAAAATATTGCAATGAACCATGATGCTAAATTTATATTAGCGTTGATGCATAATCCCATCAATCAGTTCCCCATGATTCTGGTGCGGATGGGCCAGCGAAATCCTGCACCAGTTGAAAACGGTGGTCTATCCATGTTTATCCCATCATTGATAGGGTTTCAACATGTTTCAACCATCAAAGGTGATGCAGGATTTCTATGGATTTCTTGCATCAATAGTACCTCAGGGTTTTTAAACTGAGAATTATTGAATAAGAGATTGGTGGCTAAGCCATAGTCCCCTGAAGTCCTGAAGTCACTGTAGTCATAGTCGTTTGGGATCATGGATCGAAACCACCGATCATTATCCCAACCAACTCAGAGCTCCGTGGCAAAGAAACATGGTTCCCTATTGTGTCCTCTAAGTTTTTCTCAAAACCACTCCATCGGCGACCCAAACATGCTTAACAACTAGGGTATCAAGCCCCGAGCAGGTCATCGTGGTGATTGCTTCAGCCATCATTTATAGTTTCTCCTCCCCAGCTGGCCACATTTCTTGGTTCCAATGTTTGGTTGTCATATTCCTCGAGTTGGAATTTCTGGTGCCACCCTGGTGAGTCCAATTTTGTTTCTCCTGGATGCAACTGGTTGATAACCCACATCGCCAGTCACCGGCAGTCGAGTTCCTGGGGTTCTGCCAAGTTCTCCCAATATACAACCAATTAAAGATCTGCATACCATTGCATACTATTCCATTGTCTTGTCCTTTTTTCTAAACCTCACTCACGTGGATCACTCATCAGTTGCGTCCCTGAATGCCGCAACATCCATGCGCCTTACAGCCTGCCAACCACCCCAAAAGATTATAGGATATCTCCAAAGAAAACGGGCACATCGTGAACAAAACCATGTAACAAAAACATCACAATTACACAAAAACCCATAGAAAATCTAGAAATCTATGGACATCGATCGATTTTTTCTCCTTTTTGGCCTCCTTTTTTTCGGCCAGGTGACGTGGATCCAACTGGTCCCCCAGATACTCCACCACGCCGCCACCGCCGCCGTCGTCGTCACGGGCGGCCGCGCGGCGGTGCGCCACATAGCTGGACCAGGCGCCAGAACTTTCCAATCGGAAAACCTCGGTGGCGATTCAACCTTAAAGGAAAACCATAGGAAACCCATAGGAAAAGTTGGGGATGACCATGGTTGATGGCTTAAGTTAGATAAAGGATTTTTTTCTGAGATTTGATTGTGATATCACCGGGATAGAATGGAGATATCATGGAGATATTATAGGGATGTTGTATGATATATATTGGCATAGTGGGTATTGAGATAAACATAACAAACATATGGTTTGTGATGTTTTATTTATGAGAAGGGTGGGTATGTTCATTGTGTAAGCGTGATTTCATTGGGATATAGTGATGATGTTGATACAGTGATGTGTTTTTTTTGGTTGTCCTTTTTTGCGGGTGATAAATGATAGGGCATTCAGTATGTGGGGGTATGCAGCAATAGGATATAGCATGGTTACCTAAAATGGGTATGATTATTTTCGTTGGAGTTAGGACATTAAATAGCAGGGTGATGTGGATATTTAACGTTGATACCTATTAACCAGCCAGTTGTTGATTGGTGATTAATTAGTTAACAATTGTGGGAATATAATGGTGATATTGTGGATTTAACGATGATATTATTGTGGGTGATAGTGCGGACATGTTGGAGATAGTTGTCTTTCTTAACAGGAACAAGTAACACTTAGGAGTTCACAACCACAAATGTAGATGATCAACATAGATCATATATATATATATATGTGGAATATCATATATATATATATGGAATATGCTTACTAAGCCATATGTATATAATTATATATTATACATATATTAAAACTGTATCGTTGTTTTCAATTGTTCTGAGAAATTCAACCTGGTATATTTTGGAACAATGTCCATGTGTTTCTTTGGTATGGTTCAACGCTTTCGTATTGTTCAATCCTGGAAAATAAGATATTGCACATGAGTACTACTGTATATAATCGTTTTTTGCCGGAGTAGTATGATAGCTGCTTGGAACTGGATATTGATGAATTCTATTACTATTAATATATTATATATAATATACACCCTCTTGAACCGGGGTTTTCTTGGTCTTGGGCCAAGATTGATTCACAAATATCTACACTTATCTACAAACAAATGTGGGCTCTATAAGAAACAATTCATGTCACCAAGTAAGTATCCCTCTCATCAGGCCCAGGAACTCAGAAAAAATGATGAAACAAACATCGTGACTGGCATTCGTTTCTGGCATCCAGCTCCAAAGAGTTCCCACCCTCCGAATGTCCTATGAAAATCTGTCACGCAACCCGTTCACATCTGGGAGGAATGTGCCAGGTGCTGTCGTTCAAGACCAGCCGTGCCTCAACCGATCATGGCTGAAAAATGGACAAGAATCCCCAACAAACAAAATATGTCGATAGGTTTATATCAACATTTGACTGGTTAAAAACCTAATTTATTCAGAAACGCTGTACATGTAGCTTGGGAACTGAGAACTATGTCAAAGTTGCGGTACGTCTTTTCTGGACTAGTTGGTGTAAATATCTCATGGTCCTGCTCCCAATTTGCAAATTGGGTTGAAAGTGTATACCCGACTGGGGACTGAACATTTGTCAGCTTTATTGGATCCCTTGCTCAAAAACTGCTAGGGTGTTAGGCGTAGGGATGGCGTAGGTTAAAATCCACTAGTTGGAGGTCTAATGGGAATACTCATCGAACTAGATGGGGATTTTCCAGCAAGCCATGGTTGATTTTCGGAGTGTATTGATAGTGAGATATTTAAAAAAATATGTGTTCTAGGTGAGATTGCCTCAACATCGAGTACACAAAAATTCATGTTTTTGCTCATCATTTCCCCACTTAGATGGGCCAAAATTTTCGCCAATCCCATGGCCCATCTAAGCAGGAATAGTAAATTTAGTCAACCATCCCCAATTTCACCTATAGATAAGCATCAAAGTACGGGTTGTTTATTAAGGGTTTATGACATTGTTTTACCAAGTAACATTACAATTAAAATACTAATGGATACGAATGCTTCATCATTTCCTAGCCGCAGCTAGCCATCACAAATCATCACAAATCATCACAACCATCGCAGATGAGATGCAACTTCACCCCCTTCACCATCGATGTTCAGTTCCACCGCTTCATGGAACGTAGGCGCTGCCGTGTGACACCAACGCCTCGGGAAGCCTGGCTGCTGAAATCCACCCCTTAGGCAGTGGTGGTGATGGGCGAAACACTTCGAACATCACCAACGTCCCAAAAAATCAAATAGCAACTGATCTCGAAATCTCTCCCACCTGGCGTCGCGGGCTTCTTGGGAATCGGAGGAGGCACCGGGACGATCATTAGATTGCCAAAGTCCTCAGCATCCTCAGCAGATAAAAACCATGGAAGACGGGGATTCAAACAGCAGATGCATGGGGCGTTTAAGCGTCAACAGTTGATTTTTACAAACAAAATGAGGATCTGAGATGATCTAACCATCAAACACGGGGATCTATTGACCATACACCAACATACGACCAGCAAAAAACTGGAAATTCACCAGCTCACATAGGTTTACAGCAGGATGTTTAGGATAAGGTCGCCCAAACTGCCTGCCATTTCATTGTCGCTAGAATGACCACACCAATTGGCGGGAGAATTTCCAATCTAAGGAAGAATCATTTGCCTGACATCTTGTACAGGTGGTCTTCAAAAGGATAGAGGTGAACCTTATGAAAATGTGACAAAATTTGATTTGTTACATCTTAATACTTGAATCGTCTAAAACCAACCAAGAAAACAGGGGGTAAACAATTAAACCACCGCGCGCACACCCAGGGCAATGGCGGCGGCCTGTTTTCATCTCGAGCCAAAATAGTTGTGAAACCACCTTATTCGGAGAGGTCTTTACAATGAATAATATGGGCATGATTTTATCATATTTTTAAAGTTTGATTTCCAGTTTTCCAGCGTTTCTATTGATGGGAGAGTTGCTACAAGGAAGAATCTGTAGGAAAATTCATTGATCTGGAACAGGTGCCCTGTTGCACTGCGGAAAATTGGTATGGGATGAAATGACGCTCCATACTTTTGAGCCATTCCCAAATTGGTCAAAATATATCAAAAAGTGGATGGTTGAATGCAAAAGATAAACCAAAACCATGTGGTGATGTATATATATATATATATTCTTGATCCAATATGTAGATGGGTTGAGAACTTTGGGACACAACCCAGTGGCCACTGCGAACTGTATCGTAGTTCTCTATCTCCACAGTGTATATGTTCCAAACATGTTTGGATTCTTGTTGGTTCAACCTCAAGGATGGTACTGGGGTAATCCCTGGCTCCAAACAGCTCCAAAGTATCAGAAAAACGTGGCAATAGCTTCCTCTTATGGATGTTCATCCACCCAAAAATATCGTATAATGGGTTTGACCCATACCAAAAATGAAAATCCGTTGTGTTCCCAGTATGTTCCCATTCTATTCGTATTCCCGAAAAATCTTCTCATAGTTGCTTAACTTTCCAATTTCTGCTTGATGAATACATCATCAAACTCTACCCTCCAGTATTTTAAGACTTAGGATTGTCCATGGCAAGGGTACATTGCATGTGGATTAAGCAGGCCCAAAACGAGAAATTATGTGTTTTTGGTTGGAAAAAGTATCAATATGTTCCCATGATGTTCCAACTTCAAGTTGATACCCTTCCCTGATAGTCTTAACATCGACATGGAAAAGCTTCATTTCGGATATGTAAATCATCCACCCAAAAAAATGCATATGTTTCATCATTTTTTCCGTAGCTATGTTAGGTTACCAAAGGGTAGATACCAATTTCATATACATCACGATACATCCCAATAGATGCACATGTTATCCCCATTTTGTCACCAGAATATCCACATGATCTCCCGTCAACGGCAAAATTCCGCTCCGGTCTCTGCCCCAAAGGCCCTGTGCAGGCCCTTGGGAGCTGTCCTACCAGCGGGAGGTGACTTGTGCTCTCTCATTTTTTTCACGAACCCATGCATGAATGGTGATACCATCCAGTACTCAAACGTAGCTATCTGGAAAATCCATGAAAATCCAGTATACATGAAGGTTCGAATGGGAAAATCATCAATCAATGGGGAAATTGTCCAGCAAGCAATGTTTGATTACTGGAGGGTATTGATACGTAGTGATATATGTATAGTAAATATCTACTACTGTAAAACAAAAAACATGTCTTATATAAGGGTTGTCTCAAAATGGAGTATATTTAGTCCAACTTCCCATGGTTCATCATGGTTCATCATGGTTCATCATGGGTTCATCATTTCCCATGTTGAGACAAACCCAAATACCTCACAATCTGCAACCTTGGGGAATTCAAAACCAGGGCCCCCTGGTGCGATCGTTGTATTAGGTTAGTCACACCGTACCTGACCTATTCATTTGGGGAGCATGGGATGAGCCAATCTGATGGAAACCATTTTTTGGGGGGAGCCGTCAATGGGCTCGGGGAACTAGCAATTTGGGTTTAGGTACAAGTGCTAGTTGCCCAATCATGGGATGAGCCAATTTGATGAGCCATCTGCTAGTTGCAAGTTGTAATATTTTACGGACTCATATATTGGGTAAAAACATGGTAAAACCCTACCCGCTCGGTGCGCCAAATCTTTGCACAAATTGTGCCCCCATGGGTCCTGGATACATCACCAGTTCGGGAATGACTCAAAATCCTGACGCCCACCCAAGTGGATGGTTTGATACTTTCAAAAATTACCCTCTGGTAAACTAACATAACTATGGAAAATCACCATTTTTCATGGGAAAATTCACTACAAATGGTGATTTTCCATAGTTATGTTAAATTTTCAAAAAGTAAGCCAGAATTGCAACGCAACAGCTTCCAGGGGTGGTTTCATTCCGTTTTTGAATGGTTCGCATCCGTGCTGCATCAGTGACCCAGGGAGTAGTGAACAAGCACCACTGATGGGAATGACAAATTCTTACAAAAGGTGGTGTTTCCAAGATAGCGAAGTTGGTTTACATAACTCTAGTTTCACTAGGACTTATGGATACTTATGGTAGATATATCAAACCAAGTTAATGATGTGAATAAGGCTTATTAAATCTTATTAACCAACAAACATAACCGGTCCCTTGGTCCCCCATTTTGAGCCGTCCTTGACTCCCCAGGCTGCACCCGCACAAGGCTTGCACTTCGGCGACAGCAACAGCATCGCCGCAGTCTGAGGCGAATCGAGGAGCCGGATGTTGCCCTGGAATCTGACATGCCAGTTGGTATGTGATTATATAATAGCCATGGTTGGTATTGCCTGGTATCTGTGGCCATATTAAATATCAACTTCACCCTATAGTATTAAAGATGATGAAAGATATGAAAGGTGATGCATGTACATGAAGGGCTTGCCCAATAAACCATTTCCAATAGACTGGGTCACAGTAGATGGACCAAAAACCCCGGTGGCAGTTTGTCCCGTTGAACACCCCTCTCCAAGCCACTGGAGACCAAACATCTCACCCACAGCCAGGTCCCCAGGGTCCCCAGGGTCCCCAGGGTCCCCAGGACCTCTTCAATTCCACTGCAGAAACGCAGGAACCTCAGGTCTTCGCCGGAAAAATCCACCAGTTCGATGAGTTTCCCACAGATTTTGACAGAACTGCCGGAGGTTCACTAGGATTCTGTTGCTGAGACATTTTGAGAGTATGGGTCCAAATTCGCAAGTTGAAGGCTGAATCAAAGGCTCAGCATGGGAGGTCATTAATTTTGAGTTCCTGGTATCAAACTATTTGGGTTACCCTCCAGTAAACGACCCTAACTAGCTGGCGGAATCCTAAGAATTTTTGAAGCTGTTGTTGCTGCCATTTTGTCGGCCCACATTTTAAGGGATGGTTAAACCACATAAAAAAAACGTGGCCAACTGTGCTTCTGTGCTTCTGTGCTTTTGTATATATATATATATATACATTTGTACCCCATTGGCAAGGCCCATCGGTGAATACTTGTTGCTTTATCCAGTTGCAGGTTCCCCACCCCTTAGCCCATCCCTCGTTTGCTCGAGCGACGAACCAAAGCCGTTGTCCTGCGTTTGCAGTGGAACCAGCAGCCGTCCTCATGAAGGAATGCCATCAGACCTCGAGACACCAAGGTGAAACAACAAAACTGAGGGGTGTGTAACCAACATAACTAGAGGATCTATAACCAGTAATTTGGGATGATTCTGGTATTATGAGATATCCAGAGGGTAACCAACAAAAGAGGATTACAACCAACAAGACTAAATTGCTATTCTTCGCGACAAAATGGCGACTTGTTCATGAATCATCAGTGATGGTCGGGTTTGAGATGTTTCCGCGCTGGGGATGGATCAATAGCTGGGAATGCTACTGGGAGGCCTGATGCTCACCTCTTTTGTTTACGTGGAGGGGGACGCTTTTATTATATATATATAGGTATATATAAGGTCTATGGAAAGTCTATGAAAGGTCTATGTAAGGTCTATGTAAGGGCTATGTAAGGGAATATTGTAAGGGGATGTACTCCTCAAAATATAGTTTTATGATGTTTTATGTGGTAAAATACCTCCCGTGTAGGTACCTGAATGGCCATTGATTTATTATGGGATATGAACATGAATGGATATAGCCACCTTGGTGTATCATAGGGATGTCATTCTATGAAAAAGAATACATCATGAGTATATGAAAACAAATGAAAGCACTACAGGTGCCCAGGGAAATTCAGCAACAAGTGTGGGTAATGAACAACGAATCGTTTACGGGATGTGACTAAATGGGTACATGTACAAAGCAATGTGGATAGAGTCATATAATCATATACCTACAAGATCCTACAAGTGGGCATATACATCACCAAGCCCCACTTAGTTGTTCATGATCACATTTGGATCATTTGAGTCCTAAAATGCTTTGGGTACCCGCTCCGCATAGCCTTCCGTAAGAAAACAGATTGTCTTTGGGGACTTGCAGGTCGATCATCGACAAATGCATGGAAGCAACATGTTCGGTGGATGGTTGCGATTTTTCCTGAAGACAGTTGGTATAGATAGTTTGTCCCATTATGATATCATGGATACCAATAGTTGCCGATAGTTACAAATAGTTACCAGTTACCAATAGTTACCAATAGTTACCAACAGATACCAAGTACCATGGTAAATCATGGGATATTATAAGTACCAATAGTTCCCAATAGCTACCATCTTTTGTCCCGGTAGATGATTTACAGTCTTTCATAGTTCCCTCCCGGGATCATCGGCCGCTCAGTGGCTTGACTAGAAAGGACCTTTAAATCCAGTGGATGATCATCACTGTCCCTATATTTTAATACTATTTGGGGGTGCATACCCCATTTTCCGACACACCCTCAGAACATCGGCGGTCCAATTAATTGTTTGTGTCCTTGAAAGGTGGTATACCACTAAATGGTGGTCGAAATATCATATGAATGGTATTCGCAATCATAACTCTGTTAAGACCTTAAAGGCAGTTAGATCAAAAACCACATGTTAATGGGACAAATCAGTTCTAAACCATCAAATTTTGGGTAGCCTATTTTCAGATAAATCCACTGATAGGCAAATTCCGAAAAACCATGGCCCATTTAGTTCGATGAATTGTCCAATAACAAAGGCGATTTTCCAGCGCAAGCTGTTCAATGACCAGGTGACTGGTGATCATAGATGGATGCAGAAATGTTTGGTATACGCACCCCAAACTTTACTGTATCAATTTTGGGACAAAAGAGGTTCAAACCCAGTGGATTTTGGGGTGTTTCCCATAATTTTCGGTGACAGGACCCATTATCGTTCTCAAGTCTCACTCATCTGCTCAGCCATAGACATCTGTATAGACTATAGTTAAAAAAAGAAAAGATATCGTGCCTATAAGTAGATATGTGTGCAATCAACATGTACCTGATGAATGGGTATACATATATGTATACATATATATATATATACATATACATATATATACATATATATATATATACATATACATATATATATACATATGTTACATGCAACCAGACACATACTGTGTATATACACATATGTATATATATATATATATACATATGCATATTTACCATATAAATGTGTATATATAATGACATAATTTCTCGAATATGCAGCCAGGCACAAACACAGTTGGACTGGCACGAGGCCATGGCCATGGGTAGCAGAATGATGAAGCCCAGGAAAAACAGCAAGAGCCAGGTGCGGAAGTACGGATTGGCTGGCCACTCCAGGCGCAGGCATTCAACCTGGTGCTGTGAACGAGAAACGCCTGGTGGTAGCCTCAAACGTTAAATGTTTGTTGGTTTATATTATGTTATACTAAGATAATTACTACTATATTATTACTAAATTATAATATAAGTTGGTTTATAATCCCCATTAACTATAGATATAACTCCCATAAACCCTAGTTAACCAAGATATTGTGCGTCAACTTAGCTAACTACGGGGCACCACCTTGTAGCGTTGATAATCCAGTAACTCCAATAACTAGGACGGTCCTGGTACATATATCATGCATTTATCTATAATTAATAGGCTTATAAACTAAACTTACAAGTGGGCTGGGCACTACATTGTGATGGCTGGTGATTTAGGTATGTAGGTTGGTTGGTTAGGTGAGATGAGATGAGATTAGGTTGGGTTGGGTTAGGCTAGGTTAGGTATAGGTAATATCCATGCATTGTATGTATATATGATATGGTTATATGTCACAGAACATCTATCATACTGTATAGATATTGATATATAAATGGTTATATTTTCATGATGGTATATCAAAAAAATAATTTTAATATATTAAGCCAGTGTCACTAACATTAATATGGTAATTAATATAGGTATACCATCATTAATATAGATATATTATCATTAACATATACTATATGGTAATTAATGATATCTGATATGGTTCTATTTGGTTATATGTCACATTAATGTTAGCATATCTATATTACTGATCGCCAAGCATTTTCGGCCAAGCCATGGGGATAAGAGACTCCACAACTGGGTTTTTGGGGCAGATTTTTAACGACTGGTACATGGCAGATCTCCAAACACATTTCAGACGTAAGACATGTTAAGACATTTAGAAATTCATACATACATACATGGTTAAATTATATATTTATGTGTGTTTGATTGTGTTTGTACTTAAGAAAATCATGGACATTGGAAGACTCATTTGTTAAGAAGACAGCATTCCATATAGAATTCCTCCAAACCTGGTCATTGAATTCATCTGTTGGGAGATTTGGGTGTACTGTTCAACGCTGATGACTCAAAGACTCAAAGACTCAAAGTACCATTTTTTTGTAGGGCTATCCATGGCTATCCCACATTGAGTAGAGAGTCACTATCCTAACGGTCTTTGCCAACTTTCAGTTCCTGGGATGCCCATCCCATATCTCCATGATACATGGGAAAAACTCAAGACTTCAGCACGTTGAACACATGGCGAGATCGGGGGAACACTTGATAATCATTGTGAACCTTGTTAAAACAAAAAAACTGTCCTTATCCTCTGGCAACTTAACAGAACTATGGAAAATCATTGTTTTTAAGAGGTATATCATCTATATAAATGGGGTCATGGCTTCCATAGCATCGTAACAAATTGCCAGAGGGTATTCCAATTGTCCATTATTTATCCATTCTTGTTGGTTATGTTCCATGCATCAAGAAATCCACCGACACAATGAATTGTACCTTTCGTATCCTTTTGTTGGGAATGATTGTTCACACAGAATTATGTTGGTGACCATCATTTCCCCCCCTTCACAGAAAAAAATCAGACAAAATCCACTAATTCATCCAAATTCCCGGAAAAAAACATATTTCACTGTGGCTGGAACAGGTCTTTGTCAAACCACGACACATGATGCGCAGGGCAGAAGCGAGGCAAAACCTCGTTGAAGATCAACATCACCTGTCCAGGTCAGATCCCATATGGTTATAGGTCAAAAGGTCAAAACTTGGATACCCCAATGGGATTCCAATAGGTAGATGGTTAATACATGTGAACACTAGATGGTTAATCACAAACTATACTAAACCTGTTTCTAATTTAAATCTGTGGTACCTTCGCAAACAAATCTTGACCCGTCCCCATATGGGGACGCAGCATGATCTCTGGGAGCTCTGAGTACTCCTGGTGCTTGGGATAAAATTGGACCACACCATACATATGTATATATATATATACATATATATATACTATATACAGTCAGTCAGTCAGTCAGTCAGTCAGTCAGTCAGTCAGTCAGGCAGGCAGGCAGGCAGGCAGGCAGGCAGGCAGGCAGGCAGTATGTATGTATGTATGTATGTATGTATGTATGTATGTATGTATGTATGTATGTATGTATGTATGTATGTATGTATGTATGTATGTATGTATGTATGTATGTATGTATGTATGTAATGTATGT
>Ga0126342_10005257_pt1 | contig 22500 bp, 20 predicted proteins | sample Cyp1metagenome_FD_92528 | JGI IMG/M metagenome (GOLD analysis project Ga0126342, IMG submission 92528) | Coral microbial communities from Lord Howe Island, Old Settlement Bay, Australia - Cyphastrea 1 metagenome | ecosystem: Host-associated > Invertebrates > Cnidaria > Coral ...
AATTCCAAAGAATTGTCCAAAAATAGAAGAATATGAAAAGAATTGCCAGAAAAGAATTGAAGAATTGCCGAAAACTTTTGAGAATTGACGAAAAAGAATAGAAATAGATTTCTATTGTTGTACCCCACAAGCGGCTTCTAAAAACAGGTAAGTTGTTACTAGCTGGGACCCTCGCGTGGTGGTTTTGGGATCAAACTGATCAAACCATGCAATTGTTTCTGGCTTCGTCATCTTGAGAGGATCACCAACGGGAATGATGGCAGAAGACAATCAACACATATGGCAGTCAAATTATCAAATCGGAACATGGGTGTAGTTAGCACAGAGAAAACCATTGCATCAACCCCTGGAAATGAAATCAGCAAACACCTTTAAAATAATCACAACGACATTAGATCTTTTAGAGTACCCTTCGAAGATCAATGAATTGGTGCAAAACTCCAAACTATGGACCCACTTGCATTTTCTTTTTTTTCATATATCCATCTGCTCCATGTATGGAATATTTACCAACATCTACCTCAAGAGTGAACAAAATGGCTAAATATACCACACAGTGGAGCGTGTGGGAGGGATATAATGTAAACCGTAAACCCTATATTCAATAATACATCGGAAATTTGGGAACAGCTTACACCGCCCGGTTTTTGATTAAACTGAGGATGGATTCATGAAAATGGGTTGGTGACACATTCCTATTAGAACCACCCAAGCTTTGCAACTTTCATTGGAATGTGTCACCAATTGGAACTTCTCTTGATATTGGTCTGCTTCATCAACTCATACATTCAACACATCAATTGAGAGATCATGAGTACAACAAATCAGGTTTCGCATCTAGGTTGACATGTTTATTCTTTATAACAAATCGAAAACAAACAAAATCTGTGGGCCCAAGTATCATAAATAGTGGATTCGCCATAAAACAGGAAAACCCTCCGGCATGGCCACGGACGATTTTCAGAGGGTACTGCCCATGAAAATATCACCATTTTTTGATGGCTAAGTCCCTAGTCACCAGAAAATCCCAAAGCTCGATTTATGCCACTCAATCCCATTTCTCCATGAATTAAATCTCAATTTTCCCATAATGTGAAAAGTTAACCACTCAAAATTGTCAATGGTTAATATCCAAACATCCGATATTCCTCCATCATTTCCAATCGCCATTCAATCTCATCAAACATCCCTTTTTGAACCAACATTTTCCAATGCTAATCTCTATTTTTCATGGTGAAATCACCATTTTTCCACTCCTAATCCCATTAAATCACAATTTTTCCATGGTAAAATCACCCATTTAAATCCCATTTTTCCACTCCTCAATCATCCAATTTGCTCCACCCCCCCCGGAGCCTCTGGCTCGGGTGGCAAGCGCGGTGCCGCTGTGGGCGCGGCTGAAGTCAGCTCTTCTGCCCGGGTGGTGCGCGCCTGGACGAAATCCACACAGCTGGGGGATTTTTCAGCTGGCTCTCCACGTTAAACATCTGGGATTATGTATTTTTTTGGATGATTTCCAAGAATCACAGAATCTTTAAAATCTTGCACTGCCAATTTCCTGAAACCAATCTATTTTCTCAGCAAAAACAAGCATCTGCTCAGCTGATACCTAGGCTGGGTTCTGGCCTGTAGGAGCTCGATTGTCTGCAGGGTGGTGGTCGTCAGGTCCAACAATTCCAATTCCCAGGCCTCTTTCAAAGCCCAGTCACTCCTTACATCGCTTGATTTCACTGGATATTGGCTGCAGATTGGGGGACAGGTGGTACGGGCTGTATTAGTTGCAAAAAGGAAGGGTTGAAGGCGGTTTTTTTTGGGCTTAGTTGTTGAACTCAAGACTTCTCATGTCATGACGGATTTACACCCTGACGAGCACATGACAAACCATGTTTAGCTAACTAGGACTGTTGTTGCTGTTGCAGTTCAAACCCACCTAAAGGGATATCCCGCATATGTAGCTGCTTATTAGCCACTTACTGGGATGGAAACCATCCCCGGCAATCATCCTTAACCCCCAATCATGAGAAGTTACAGGCTATCCAGTCACAGCAACCTCCAAAAAATAGAACAAGTCATTTACAACTATGTTAGTAGGATTATATTACATATAACTATGATCAACTATGTTAGTAGGATTATATTACATATGTATGTTGATTATAACAACACATCCATCCCCCTCATTTGTTGCTCAGGTTCCACTCGACCGGCTTTGTATTGGGAGGCATCAGGGCCTGTTCTCCCAGCGAAACTAAAAATGGATCCGTGGTGGGGCTGTAGATCCACTGATGCAGCTGACCTCAGTGATCAAGAATTCTAGACGACCCATGAATTCCAACGGTTCCAACATGGTGTATTAATAAACCCCCATGAATACTATAGATGTATCTACCACAAACCCAAAGTTATTGAAATTTTCAACCAGCTTAGCTAACGAGCTGGGGCACCACCTTATGCCTCTGAAAAACTCCATGTAAATTTCTAGGTTTTGGGTGTTGATTCTTTGCTGCTACCCTGCAACCCCAGAAATTACCGGGGTCGCGGAGCTCCAGTCACCGCGAGAATCGGAGGCACCATGAACAAGTCTTGATTCAGATCTTCATTGTGCATTTATATGCATTTATGACTAACATCGTCGGTGGTTCAGGTCATGACGCATATTTAGTCTGTTTGATATCTTGTTCCGTAGCCTCAATTGTTTTGTGTTTGTTTTTGCACATCCAATTTCGTGGGTGTATTCCCACTCCTCTTGGTGAAAAAAATGTTGAGATCCAATTTCTGTTGGTGATGTTTATCTGGTATCTCCATCAAACATCATGATGACGACCCTTGTGTTTAGTATTGTTGGTGTTAATCATGACCCTCATGGATAGTCTATAGTAACTATAGATGGTGATATATATATATATAGTTACTATATCACATAGATGGTTACTATAGATGATAGTTACTATAGATATATCCCATCTATATATCACCATCTATAGTTACTATAGTAACTATTATATTATAGTAACTATTATATTCCCATCATATCTTTCCCAGGATTTCACCTTTTCCTCAAGAGATTCCCGTCAATTTTCATCATATCATAGAGATTCAATTCCCCCCAAAGCTGTCATTAAGGACGAATCTTAACCACCAACAACCACAAAGTAGGCTGAATCTTAACCTCTGCTATTGAAGGCGGGGGGTCAGGAGAAAAAAAATAAACGGGGGGTTGCAGATATTCCTACATATTCTCCATTTTTTCATATCTTTCCCATGAACATGATTATTATTGGTTCTATATCCAGATTATCTAATTTTGTCCCCCAAAAGGCTGGTTTAATCCCGTTAGTTGCAGATTCGTTCGTATCTGGGTAGATTAAAGTTATGATCTACTATGAATCCCATGAAATCCTGATCTTTGTTGTTTAACTCACTATTTTCATTAAGAGGGTCAACTATAAATCCACTGATATCCCCAGAACAGCTCATTAAAACCAGAAAGATATGCCCCCGTCAAAATATCTCCATCATATCCAGTTAAATCATGTTCAGTCGCGTTGAATACCAATCTTATCTAATACCATCCAATATTATCCATATTATCCACATTCTCCATATCATCCATATTATCCATATTAATCAGGTAAATCCAATAATAAAGCTTCCCCAATAAATAATTAGGGCCCCTAGCAATGGGATGATCTAACATGATCTCCAAATGCTTGGGTGCGATGGTTGATGGCATCGGGTTTACCCGATTATCCATTGTATTCTCAATCATATCTGGATAAAACAGTGATAGCATAATCCTGCTATTATCCCTAGAATGTTCATATTATCCAGTATATCATAGTATCTCATAGTATCTCATAGTATCTCATAGTATCTCACATATTATCCCAGTATATGATCCATTATACTCTCCATTATCATTGGATTACAAATCCCACAAAACATATCTGACTGATCCAATCCAATTAGTTATATTATCTCTCACATATTAGTTATATCTACCATTAATATTATTATCAGTTTTCATCCTAGTATCATCCCAGCATTATCCAATATTATCCATATTATCCATATACTATCCAAAACATATTATCCAATATTATCCAATATTCTCCAATATTATCCATTATACTATCCAATATTATCCGTTATACTATCCAAAACATATCCATTATACTATCCACTAACTATCAATGATACTACCCAACATTATTCATATTGTTTCTTTCCATATCATAATGGATACTTTGTATAATTAGATTCCATATTATGGATCGATATTGATAATATAGTACATTATATTCCAAAGTGCAATGGATCAATATTTTCCATATTATCCATATTATCTATAAACAACATATCTATCTATGATACATTTCATCTACGTATGATATCTATGATATTATCTATACAAATGTATCCATCTATATTATCTATAGCTATATATTATTTTCCATATTATCCATTGACCATCCATCGTCATCTCCCATAAACAAGCCATGCCCAGCTACGTGCAGGTACTGACGGGCAGGGCCAACGTCCTAACCACTTGGTTGCTGGAGATCGTTGCAGGTAGGCCTCCCAAACCAAGCGCACCTTGGCACTCCAGGATCCAAATAGTTCAAATATGGCTGATATATGGTTCATGTATGTTTTATGATCAATGTAAACTGAATTTTGCTTTTAAATATGCATCTGATAAACAAATTCTATATATACATGAAAAGTATGAATGATTCTTTGAACACACATTTGTCACATATCTGAGAATTGATGAAAACAATAATGAACAATAGGTTAATCATGGATCTCATTGACTGGGAGTCCCTCACGTGTTCGTGCCGCAGGGGCCGCTGGGTGAACATGAATTTCGGGACCTGGCACGGACATATAGGGAATATATATATGTATATATTTATACATATGTGTGTGTGTGTATATACATATGTATATATGTACTTATGTGTGTATATATATATATGTATGTGTATATATATGTATGTGTATATATATGTATATTATATAATATATTAACGGGTATTGCTGAGACCTGCTGGAAGAAAATTGCTGAGATTTTCTGGAGAACTATGTGGGTTTGTTCAAAGACTAGAGTACACAATTCAGTGGTTGATCATCATTCTCTCTCTAAAAACAAACATGTTACTGACATGGAGTAATATCCCATTTCTGCACAGACCCAAAACATGATGCCATCACATCTGCTGTGGATCCACTAAGGAATGCTTACGTATCAGTCACCTCGTTGCTCATGTCAACTGGTTCGTCTATCTTATCCATGAACATGGTTTAAACGATCAAAAGTGGTACACTTCATCCATGAATTGGACAAATTATAGCCTCTAGTAATCAAACATAGCAACAAGCCCCGATAGATGATTTTCCCAGCTAGAAACCTCCATTGAGTTCGGGGATTTCCCAGCTTGTTCGATTGCTGCAGCTTTGATCAGCCTCTGTGAAAAAAGGATAGAGCTGGGCGTAGATCCGTTCGATGATGACTTGGTTCAACTCGAAATTCAACTCCTGGCCGGAGCACTTCAGGTAGACCAACCGGGGATGTGTCAAAAAACCATGAATCTCAGCTGAGGTCCCAACCCAATCGGTGTAAGGTGCATTCATCCTCTCCTGGGAATGTTGGGATGCAAGATTACTATAGTTCTATTGATAGTTCTATTAAAAGTGTGACTAGTACTGACTAAGCCTGAGGGTACTTCGGCACCGATATTTGTTGCAAGAATAGATCATTGACTTTCAGCGATGTCTGAGTATTCAGAAACGAGCTTTGGAAGTAAAACCCAGCCAGCCTCCCAAGTGGGTTGCGCGCAGTATGCCGCACCCAACATGGGCGTGGTTGCAATGGGCACCGGTGTCATCTGAGCGCAGGTGTCATGGGGACAGGTTTGGGTTTGTTTTTTTTAAAAAAAGTTTTAAAAATAAAGCAGTTTTTGACTTCCCAAACTAACCACCAAAATTGGTCAAGTTGTCAGTAGCTTCATGTAAAAAAACCTGCGAAAACCCCATCGAAATCCCATCGAAATTGCGGGGTCGAAGCCACTGGGCCTCCGGACCTGTGTGGTTTGTCCGAAGCCCAGTGATGTGGTGGTTTTCTGAGCGCCGACGGCTTCGGTATCTTCAAAACAGGAATGAAATATGGAACATGGAGACTTCCCCAGGGACAATCCCCAGTTACAACTTCATCTGTCAATGATAATAAATGTCTGATTTTCCGTTGTCAGGTGTGTTTGCAAAACAACTTCCATCACAAAATCAGGTTCCCTTTTCAGTTCGCAGCTTGGTCAGCTTCTGGGTGGTCCTACCGATCTTTTTGTATTGGAACCCTATGGTTTTCACAGCAAAATATCTGGTTGTTGTGGACCTGCTTCAATCCCACATTCGGTATTACCAGAGCAATTTTTGTGATACAAAACCAACTGCAGTGGAGTTTGGAGTTTCAAAACCACTATTCGGAGGTTTCCACAAATGGGGGTACCCCCCAAATCCCAGTCAGTAGACCAGTTTAGTCGTATTAAAACCCATGGTTTCGGGGCTGACAAATCACTAGCCACATGGGGTAGGCCAACATCGCTCCGGCGAATGTCGGTGTCTAAGGCACTACGGTTGTAGTCCAAGTGAACCAAGCTGTCATAGTGGTGGTTGGGGCACCAAACCTACCAGCTGATGTTGCGGCACCAAGACGTCCAATGAGAAAAGATTGTGAAAGATTCAAGCACAGCGAAAGGAACCGTGGGTCCTGGATGCTAGTTTCAACCTATACCCAAAAATAGAACAAATAGATTGGTCAGTGCTGTTTCACCATTTCAAATAGGTCGGAAAGCAGTTTGGAGATTGGAACACATGTTTCCACCAGGCAGAAGAGTTGGGTATGGGTCAGAATTGGGGTACCAATGGAACCGCAATTTTGGCCCTTTCAAGTCTTAAAACAACACATTTTAAGTTTCCTATAACTTTGACCCACGCCCGAACCATACCTATATTCTCCCCATTCAAACTCCCCATTTTGTTGGCTAAATCCACATAAGTCGTTGCTTAAACTCACCATTTTTGGACCCAGGCCCAGTTCTTAGCTGCATCGGCGGTTTGGTCACTTGAGGATGCTACTCGAAGGGTTTGTGGGTGGAGATCTGCACAGTGTTGGGTGGCAACGGTGCTTTCATGTCGTAGGGAGCTTCCGGATTCCTCGGTTGAAACGATGATTGATGTTTAAATTTCGTTATCGCTTTATTATCCCATTATTATCCCGTTGTTATTATTATCCCATTATCATCCCACTAATTCCCAAGCATCCAGGATAGCCAAGGAAGAAAACCCTTGCAGCTGAGCAGTGCCGAGCATCTGAAATACGTCTTGATTGATCTCCTTGTCAAAGTTGTAGGGATTCTCTCCCTCTCCATTCCTAGCGCCGGAAAGGGAACCACAAGGTGGTGGTTGATAACTAGCTTAACGATAATTTATGGTAAATATACCTGTACTTAATGGAGTCCAAAGACCAACTTGTAACTCAGGGGGGTTACCACCTTGCATGGACAGCCAGTTGCATAGGACGTTTGAGGTAAGTTCTTACCATCACACGGGAATATTTCTGAGCCACATCTGAAGCAACTTCAACATCATTTCGCACCATTGAAAGTCCATTTAATACTATTAGCTCATAGAAATAGACAACAACTAGATTTTACTATTTGACCATCACATCCATCACATGTCTGGGAATATTTCTGATTAAACCCATATCCGAGATTTCCCTGGGGAATTCTCTTGGGGTGTCGGTTTGATGCCAAGGTACTCTCCGTAGGGGACACCATTGGGGCTGTAGATGCGAGGCCTCGCTGTCACAAATCGCACCATTGAAAATGGCCATAGAAATAGTTGATTTACCAACCAAAAATTGATTTATAAATTCATGGTAACTATTTTATATTTGATTTATTTCTATAGTTGCCCATTTTTAAGTTGATTCTCCATAGTTTGTTGTAAATGTTTGCGAGTTTATTCAGAATTAACCGAAGGAAGTTTAGAAGTCAAACTTCCGACAATATGGACAGATGAAAAGCAGAGATGGGCAGAGGCAGAGAGAAGAGAAGAGTAGAAGAGAGCAGATCAGAGAAGAGAAGGAGTCAGAAGAAAGAAGATGCAGATGCGCGAAAAGGTAGGAAAGTCGCGAAACACCGTGTTTTTCCAATGATTTGTGGCTCCGGAGGGTCGAAAAGTAGGCTCGCTAAAGCAGCGGGTGCGGAGCCATCTGGCCAGATGAGAGATGAAAAATTGCACACTGTTGTGGCGCGAAGCACATTTGCAAGTCAAAATGTACAAAATACACTAGGATCGGACCACTTTTGGAAGTTGAGATGTTGAAAAAGTGCACGCCGGTGTGGCGCGAAGCACATTTTGAAATCAAAATGTACAAAGCACACCAGCTCCGGACCACTTTTGGAAGTTCAGATGTCGAAAAAGTGCACGCTTGTGTTGCGCGAAGCACATTTTGAAATCAAAATGTACAAAGCACACCAGCTCCGGACCACTTTTGGAAGTTGAGATGTCGAAAAAGTGCACGCCGTTGTGGCGCGAAGCACATTTTGAAGTCAAAAGTGCGAAAAACTGACGGGTACGGAGCACTTTTGGACGTTCAGATGTGCTTTCGCGTGGCAGGCGCAAGGGATTGTGCACCTTGTCAAAAGTGAGCAAAACGTGAGGGTTTTGTAGCATTTCCAAAAGCGATGTCAGGCGTGGGACATTTGAAGAAGATCTTCAAAGATGCATTTTGCATTGCAGGCGCAGTACAAAAGACATGTTCATCAGAGATGTTAGGAGGTCAGGGCGCTGATTTCCTGAGAGGGGTTGCATTTTGGAGCGTCAGATCTTCAGGTTTGCTGAGATGATTTTGCATGACAGGTGCAGCACTTCGTATGACTTGGCATCACTTTTTCGTGGCAGGCGCAGTACTTTCGACAGGTGGACTAGAAAAATCGCAAAACGCATTGGTACGAAGCTGTTAGCTCTGCGCTCAACTTTCCATTTTTGAAGGAAGTCTCGCAGAATTGCTTTGTTTTTGATGTTGTCAAGTTGAAAAAATGAAGAAGTTTCGCAGAAGTGCTTCGTTTGTGATGTTGTCAACTTTGAAAAATAAGGAAGTCTCGCAGAATTGCTTCATTTTTGATGTTGTCAACTTCAAAAAATGAGGAAGTCTCGCAGAAGTGCTTCGTTTTTGATGTTGTGAACTTGGAAAAATGAAGAAGTCTCGTAGAGCAGATAGAGTCAGATAGAGTCAGATAGTGTCAGATAGAGTCAGATAGAGTCAGATAGAGTCAGATAGAGTCAGATAGAGTCAGATAGAGTCAGATAGATAGATAGATAGATAGTTAGATAGACAAATGAGAGAGACAGAGAGAGAGAGAGAGAGATAGATCGATAGATAGATAGATAGATAGATCGGTAGGTAGGTAGGTAGATAATCAGAGAAAGTGAGAGAAAGAGAGAGTAAGAGAGAGAGAAAGAGAGAGAAAGAGAGAGAAAGAGAGAGAAAGAGTGAGAGAGATCAATCACCTTTCAGTCCATCAGTGGATTCGCTCTGCCACCCGTGAGTCACAACAACCAACCTCTCCTATAGGTTTCCTATTTTTGAAACTTCCGCCACCGCCTTGTGCGGTATTACTGGTATAGTAACATATAGTAACCAGTTATCTGGTAGCATTGATCCATTGAAATTGAATCCCAGACAATATGGGACAATTTGCATAGAATTTGCAGGACCCCAACCCAAAGAAAATCTTGGTCAAAACGATGGCAACATATGGCAACCATGGTAAAACCGGCAGATTCATTGTGTCTCCCTGAAATCAACCAACCCAATGGATACCCAGGGAGACGCTGCTGAGATCCCCAAACGCTTCCGTGGTGGTCGTCACAAAGTACTCGGCACGGCTGCCGATGTCTGCGCTACAGAGCTCCGGCGCCCAGTCCTTGCGAGGTGATAAAATGATGGAGTCTTGCAGCTGTTTGTGATGTAACTGATACCATCTGGTTATTTAACATAGCCATGGAAAATCACCATTATTAATAGGTAAACCATCTATAAATGGGCCATTTTCCATGGCTATGTTAAACAACCAGAGGGTATATGATATACGTATTTCTTATCATTTGATATGGCAGATTCCATGTGCTGAGCGATGGGGATGAATCTGGATTAATGGGAATACAACATTGAAAGCTCCTTATCATATGTCCTTTAAATTGAAGATAGTTTCCGGGAACTCTGATTTCGTTCAATGGACTGATCTAAGATAACTTTACAGGAAAGCGCCCGTTGATGGGATTGCCTGTGGACTTTCCCTATAACCGATTCCTAGAGCCATGCTTTGTCAAACGGCTGAATGATGTCTAACGATGTAGGAAAGAAATTCCTGAATGATGTTGGCCGGAAAATGAATCTCAAACGATTCACTCAGCCCAAGGCAAATGTTGTGGATCAAATGGTCACACCAAAATAGTGACGAACCATTAAATGGATTGGGTGAACATCTAAAAAAAGAACAACGAAATGGATGGGTCCCCAATGATCCAGACCACATATGATAAACTATACCTGGTTGGTGGTTGAGCCTACCCCTCTGAAAAATATGAAAGTCAATGGGAAGGATGACATCCCATATATGAAATGGAAAATAAAAGCCATGTTTGAAACCACCAACCAGATACATATTATGGAATCGGCATATCATCTCTACTAGCCACTAAAGTGGCATCATTTCCTGGTTGACAATATTTCACCAACCTGACATGTTCGGCTGGGAAAGATTCGCCCAATCGTATCCATCACTTTCAATGACGGCACGTCAGGTCGTCATGTGATCATCTCATGTAACAACAGACATTATAATCCGTTTAATTAAAATCAAACACTTTTCCGGAAACCATGGCTTAACCATGGCTTAACCATGGCTTAGCAACAGATTTACACTAACATATACTAACATTTACACATCGGACCCAGCTACGATGTGAAGCATATGGACTTTGCCGCCGAGATGCTCGCATCGAATCCCAGGTTTCACACTTGGTGTAGACCCGGGGCTTGGTGAATCTCGCCACGTTACAGCGATAATCCTGGGCGAAGGAAAGGCACCATGGTTTCACCACGAAACAAGAAAGACACAATGATGCTGGGATGGTTTCTTGAGACACAAGAAAGACATTCTTGTGGTTATTTGTGGCTATCGCCCGTTATTTGTGGCTATCGCCCAATCGCGATGTTCCCTCACCAATGAACCCACCATGATGATCTGAGGATTAAACCGTCCATTTTGTTCCAGGGTCCAATCATGTGAAGTTTTGGCTGGCTTTACACCACAATCTTTGACCTTTAGTAACCCCCCAAAAATATAGAACAGCAATCCATGGGTATTTTCTGTTAGGAATGTGCTTTCTTATTTTTTGAGGGTTGCTATATACCTTTACTTGGTCTTTTGTTTGGATCCTCAGCAAACCAAGTAGCACAGCCCGTGTGTGTCTCAACTCCTCCTGAGTGCGGCCGAAGATGCATGAACAACATGTTGAAACATCGTAGTAGTCAAATTGAAAAATCACAAATCATGTGGTTGATAATTATCAAGAAACAATTGTTGAACTATGCTTTCTTAAAAGCAATATTGCTTGGCAATTATCATGTCAGTCCTAAAGTTTCTATTTTTCTTATGTTATTTTAAATAACTGTTTGACATATTCTGATGCTGCTTGGAGAAACCTTTTGACATTTTGGGAAGTTGGGAAATATCCAACTCATAGCCATTCTCTGACTGATTGTCCAAAATCATAGCAACACCTACAGGTCTAGCATTGAACGAGGTTGAGGTCCAAAATCGAGTCTACAAAATCCAACCCTTTGCATTGCACTTTGCATCATCATGTTTCTCAGTAGACGACCGACCAAACACTTGGGCTATCCACCTGGCCGCAGGTCCGGTCCAAGCGTCCATCCATCCGCAATGTGAATCTGGTATTGGAAGTCCATAGTGAGACCTACGGCTGGGTGCAACACGTGCAATGTGAATCCATTGGAAAAACGTCCCCAGTGGATTGACCAAATTATGCCATGGGGAAAATGATGATCAACCATGAGATTTCTGGGGTGTTTTTCCGATTTGGAGAGATCGATGTTACCACGATGTTACCACCCTACCCTGCAGGACCCTGGGGCAAGATGAATCGATTTTCATTCAAACTGTCAGTAGAACCCCCTGACATGTTCTGGCTATCAACCATGAATCATTTAGGGGATAAAATAGAATATATATTGAAGGTTCTTACCCCAATCTTTCTTTGATCGGAATGGTTCGGATCCCCATATAGCTATGACTACCACGCGATCATTTTTGGCTTAATCCGTTCACTTTTGTTGCTGAATCTACCTATTCTTTGAACCAGAATGTTGGATGGTTATCATTAAACCATCAACAGTGGAATTTTTGTTGCAAACCTCAACTGCCAGGAATCTTGGCATATTTTGGCCAGCCCTGCTCCCATCGTTTTCACCATTTTTCACCTCCGTAATGATCGGTGCGAGCTCATCGGGTTCAGCACTTGTCCACCAAGGTAACTCAGCCGCCAAAGGTGACGACATATCAGCATTTTTTTGTACATGTTTCCCGCCCCCCCAAAAAAATTGGGATGAACACCTATGAATTTGCAATATTTTTTTGGCATGAACATTCATTTACGGGGCTATTTTGGTGTGAAAAGAAGGATAATTATCAGGATTCTGACCCATACCCATTTGCGAACTTTTCGATGGCCATGAGATACAGGACTGAAATGGACAGAGTCATGTGTGCATCGAGTCCGTAGAGGAATAGAATAACATGGAACAACCTATAATTAATCTCAATAGATGGCTTTACAGAGGTTATATCCAACCCAGCCCCCTACATTTTGAAATGACAATTTATAGATGACGATATACTTATGAAAAAACAATGGATATCTGTTAATATTATATACGTATGAGATTCCCAAGTACACCCAGCAACAAAAAACAAAACCAAATCCCAAATTCTCATTGAACCTACCAATTTAATTTCTCACGCAGTGTCATGGAAATCTATGGGGTCAGGTCACCCTCCAAACAAATACGGCCTTCTTACGGAGTTGTTGACCCCCCATCACCTCTTTTACACGCTCCGGTAATCAAACATGGCTTGCTGGAAAATTCCCCATTCATAGATCAATTTCTCATTAATCCTACATTTCTAGCGCATTTCCCAGCTTGCCATGTTTGATTACCGGGTACAGGCGCTTTACCCCCGGTTAAAACGGGAGCATTTCCGAGGTACAAAGAGACCAAAGATGCTGAGGGCCATGGTCATCAATGCTCCACAGGCGCCCAGGCCTAACTCCATCGTGGGATTCTCATCCCGAAAAATGGCGATGAAAAATGGCGAGTCGAAATGCGCAAAATTTCACGGTTTCAAAACAACTGGTTTTACCGTTCCTTGGCATTCCAAAAGCCATTTTGCGGTCCAATGAATTTCGGCCAGTCCCACGACGCCTGCAAACCGTAGACTGTATTCCATCCTTCAAGATCAGGTTCATGACAGCATGGCCCGCAAATGACGACTCCAAAGGTGCTTTTGAAAGGTGTTGCAAATGTGTATAGTATGTATAGTGAAGTGATGTATAGAGTGTATATGTACAATATTGTGCGTGTAGGTGTCTCTGTGTGTGCGTGTTGTATTGTTGTCTGTATACCGGACAAAACACACTCTGATGTGCAAACGGTCCCAACAAATTGCTTGTCACAAAGTGATAGACAAAAAGCTGCCATTCAGGCTGGTGGATCTCCCTTCAGGAGGTTTCCTGAGCCGAGTTTTGGCGCCCAAAGGAATCATCAAAAGTCGAGAAAGTTCAAATCAGACCACCGGCTGATCTCCACCGTGGCTGCAAGATTTTTCCGCAGATCTTTGCCGCAGATCTTTGCCGCCGTTGTTGGCGCAGCAATGCGAAACGAATTCGGAACTAGTTGGGTCTGAAAATGGGATACCCCATGATACCCCCAAAATTAAGGCAAAACCCATCATTTTCCCATCATTTCCCTTATTGGAATGAATTGGAATTGCCTCATTTCAAAGGTGTACCCCATTTTTTGACGACATGAATTGGTAACCAGCATTCAAAACCCGCTGGATTGCAGGGCATCTCCCTGCTCAGGGAAGCTCTGAAGGGCCCCAAAGGTCACCCTCCCATATTTGCCATTCTTCACTAGCCATTATTAACCAATATTGGAGGATGAACCTCATTCGAAACTCTGTTTTTAACTATATTATCCGAGGGGGGCATGGCTCCATGTTTTCATCATGGGATGCTCCACATGACTGGCGATATAAAAATCACAGGCCGTGATCGCGTCAAAGACAGGCACACCACAGACGTGGCGCACGGCATCGGAGTAGGGGGGCAGCTCGGTGCATTCCATGAGGATCGCCCGGACCTGTGATGGTTTAGGGGTCACCATAAAATACGACTGGGTCCTGAAGAGGAGCTTCCCAGATTAGATAGATTAGCTTCCTATAACACATTCAACAATGATTATTGAATATTACTGATATCCGTTTACAATAACTAAATACAGATGTCGATGTCAGCCGGCCTGCGGATGCTTCGTTAAGATTTCCTGCGCTTTCTTCACGATTCCAGGAGTGACCTTCCTCACCTGTCGGATCGAGGTGAACTTTGAAGGGGGCCAGCGTGGTGAAAACTGAGCTTTGGACATGTTAAACCATGATACTCGAAAAAGGAATTCATAGGATTTCTCCCATATTTTTGGGGTTAAATCTACATCCCAAGTTCTGATGGTTTTAAAATGTCTTAAATAATCATCTGTTCTGGTTGAATCATTGAATCCCCCTTCAGGTTTGCTCCCACTCAAGGTACAAGAGGCAAACATTGGGTAAAGAAAGAGGTAAATTTCTCTGATTCCCTCCCATGTGGCTGTCATGTACCATAGTATGCTAGTCAAACCACCATTTTTGATGGATAAATTCCAATTTCTGATGGTATTACATATTAAATGCCCATGTGTCTTGGTTAGCTCATTGAATCACCCCTGAATTCTCATCATTTTACCTAACTGTTTCCCCTGCAGCTAAGTCACATCCACCTTTTGGCCCAGGGCCACAGCTTCAAAGCCCGGTACTTCCTCACAGCCCACAAAGATGTAGCGCTTGTCCTGAAATGCACAGAAGAAAAGGAGGAAAGATGTGGATTAAGGACAAAACATAGAGGATGAAACTTGATGAAACCACGAAACACATTGGAATTAAGCATCAAACCTGGAATCTACCAATTCAACTGATTCACATAGGGGTTTGACCAAGGAGGTTGGGGTAGTTTTAAACACATGGGTGTATATAACCAATCAATGGCCATAGAATGGGTATAAATTTGTAGTTTTTTTCGACCCATGGGTAGTGGAATATGGGTGTGATCGTAGTATACAACCAATAAATTGGGCTATATCAATGATTCATTTTTTTTGGAGGCACATGCTTCATAGATAGTTTGCGAGTTGTGTATAATCAACAAATGTGGGTGTACCCATATACATATAGGATATATGAAGTTCACTTGCTATTGTTGTTGCGGTCTTGTCTCAATGTGTTGCTTGTTTTTTTTGAAGATCATCATACGTGTTACTTGTTACATAGGAATTCATAAATGTTATATGATTATCCGTGCATGTATGTACATATTTGTGTATAGCATAGGGAAAAATACATCTCATATACCCTCTGGTAATTTAACATAACTATGGAAAATCACCATTTTTAATGGGAAAATCCACTATAACTGGCCATTTTCAATAGCTACGTTAAATTACCAGAGGGTACACCAGTATCTAATCTGGTGAGTAAGCCACCCAGTCACCATCCCAGGTCTCCTTCACATCCACGCCGCACTCCGCCTTGATGAGTTGCTCCATACCTGAAAAACGACATCGGCTGACTTCCCAACGATTGAAAACCATCAATAATGCGACAAATTCATCAAGCAATTTGGTGCTAATCTTGAAAAGTGTAAAACATCTAGAAACTATAACCTCAGTTGACTCAGTTGTATACTCTGCAACCAAAACTGGGGCGATTTCACCAACGTTTTTTGGGGTACACCACATTACTGGGGTTACAACCCCTTCCACGGAAACAAACTTGATACGCTGGCCGGCTTCACACTTCCGCCTCCACATCAATCTGGGTCTATCTCAAAATGAGGTAACGACCCCGAAATTTGGATGGTTTCTTATCTTTCTCCCGATTGAAACATCAAATAATCATATATATATGTATATATATATATATATTATATGTATATATATATATTATATTATATTCTCATATCTTCTCGGTCTAAATTCCACCTTCGGAAAAACACACATAAAATGACATCCCCAAAAAATGGGTTGGTTTTCGGGCTTTTTGATCTCCATTCTTTTGCCAAACCAAACATTTTCGCCAAAGATACCCAGCAAGGACTGGCCGTTGGCAGTGAAAATGGCCACCTGTTCATCTCTGGTGTAGGATGCCGTGATGGCGGGTAAGGTGGCCAATGAAGACATGATCACCTCGGTGGAAACATGGACGACCTGACCGCAAGGGACACCAGCAGGGACACCATGAATTTCCGCAGACTTGACATCATCGTTTTCCTTCCAAGATCAGTGAATGAAAAATCGTACTATATCATACTAAATCCACATATATCAACATATATCCACATATTCATGGCCTTTCACAACTTTCTCCCATCTATGAATCCACAAGGTCCCCTGGTGTCAAAATCTCCCAGGCGCTGGGAGCTTGGTATTGCGCCGAGCCAGCTCCTGTAACCACATCATGAAGCCGCAATCGCCGGTAATCACCTGGGACGCAACAAGGGTGGTGTTTCAACCGTTTCGACCAGTGGTCATCTAGGTGGGTTATGTTTGAATCCTTTCTGAATATGAAATACCTCGAATGTTTGGGGTATGGTGGTTGAATCGTCACAAGTGAGGTAGTCAGACTACCTCAGTATCCCCAAACTATGATGGAACATGGAACACAAACAGCATTAACAAACCAGCTTACATCCTTACATCCCCATTGTTGATTAGATTCCTGCTCTAGGCGGATGCTCGCCATGGCAAGTTGCAGAGACGCCTTTAGCTTCCAGATCTTTGATTCCTGCGGCACACTTTGATTTTCAGGTTGACAGATAAACATTGATTCCTTCCATCCAAAAAACTGCAAACACATTTCGTGTACAATTCAATCCCATTCCACATTTTTGAGGAGAGTGAAGAACATTTTCTGTTGAAGAACAAGCCATCTGAGGCCTTGTAAGGCAAGATCAATCTGTGGAGAGTGAAAGTGAAATCATGCACTTTCCCAATCTCCCATGGTGCTTATCATGTATGGCTGGAGCAACCCAGCTCCATTTCCATGATATTCCCTATCTCCACTACATCCCAGTTACATTCCCAATGCCTAATGCCATTACACGTGGTCTATACAATGTTTATACCTCCATTACAGCACCATTCTTGTTGGCTAAACCAGCATCTTCTAGTGATATTCCCATCACATCTACATGGTTATAACTAACAAGATTATGATACAACTGAAAGATATCTTGTTGGTTATATCAGTTATATCCCCATTGAACCAGCATTATCTCCAGCACGGTTTCTGTACGTCACATCCGGGCGAATAGGCCTTGCAAGAAGGCCGTTTCAACTTCGGGCGTTAACTTTCCGGCTTGGCACATCTCGAAGGTCAGGCCCTTCACCTGGGGATGACCATCGCCAGATCTTGTGAAATCCAGGAGACTTGGAGACTTAAAAAAAGCAAGTGACTGCAACTTGCATCTAAATTAGATCACATATAATAACATATAATCATGAATCATATATTTGAATCAGAGACAAAAAACTGAGACAATCAGATATTGTGGAATATAGCTATCCCGGCTATCCCCGTTCAGCTTGAGACATTTGTCCCCGTTCCAATGTCCAACGCTGTTGCCTGGGGATGCCTGGGGCATCCAAGCACCATTGGGCAATAGAGTGCCAAGCAGCCATATGATAGTGAACCTCATAGGGGTAACTGCCTGCCACCAGGGCATGGGGCCACGTTGAAAATCACCAATATTAGTCACACAGCCTCTTAATAACCAATAATCACCAATATTAAGAGTTATCACCAAAAATTCATCCCCCTAATATTAATGGTATTTTAAACCAGCCTCCAAAAACGTGACCAAACAGCTTTTTCCATGAGGATTTACACATCGTAAGTTTCATGTTTCGTGCCTGGATGGTCAACATCCCCTGGTGCTGGAGGGTAGTGATAATCCAAGCGGATCACCCCCAAAGTGATACCAGCCCTTTGGCTGCGGACCATCATGGACACAGCCTCGGTGAAACATGGTGGGACACCGACTCCTGTTCCCATTGAAAAACATGAACGAAACGGAACGAAAGGATGTTGAGAATGATGTTTTTTTATCCAGTTTTGGTACATCTTCAAGTTGTGTTTCCCCAAAATGAACCATAAAAAGCCAACCCTGCGATTCACCATTGCAAGTGGTGCTACCATCTTAACCAGCGCATACCAGCGCTATCTCTTTTGGGGCGAATCACCCAATCAGCGGAACAGGGGAGCCGATCCTCAAGCGATGGCACACAAAAGGCCAGGAAACCGCTTGTTTCGAGGTCTCATAGATTTGCATGGCGATGTCCGTGACTTTCAAAGTATCTAAGACCTTGGTGTTTTTTTCGGCACAGATGGGGATCTGTTGGTAAAGCTAACCCCTTTGAAAAAGCTGAAAGTCATTGAGAAATCCCAAAGAAATGAAAACTCAGAAATGTGTGAAACCAACCAGTCTTTGATATCTTTGATGGTAACTGGTTTCAAGACGAGTCTTACCAACATGAAACAATAAGTCACCATCACCCCAATGAAATCCATAGCTCCCAAGGCACCGGTTTCACAATCTCGGTGGCACCTGAAACGAGCTGTCCAAAGTTGAACTCGGGTCGCTTCCCCTGCCGACATTAAGAAAGGCACCGGTGGTAGGATTGTCCGAATCCGATGACAGCGGATTTGGCGATAAAGGGGAATGTAGGGGAAGTTGTTTCGGAAAGCCCTTCGAAAAAGTCACCCAAAAGCACTTCGATCGCCCAAATTGTGGGACCTGCAATCTTCGCGACGCTCGGAAGCTCGATTTGCTGGTCATGGCTGTGCCCGTGCCTGCTTTGCGTCATCCCAATCCTTCACGCCAAAACGCGGATTATCCAAATGACTGGCGATGTAGAAGTCGCCTCAGGCTTGAGAAACTCTCGCTGCGAGTCGCAACAGTGGGGGGTGTCCCTTAAAATTGGAAACCCCATGCCCCATGCGCTATACTATAGTTGAAAACATCATGCTTCCACATTAGAAAGGTTTTCAAGTGGTTACTTATTGTTGCTTGTATTGTTTGATTTTCAGTCAAACCTGCATGATAATTTTGACCGAGGTGTAACTTCAACTGTGTTTTCACCAGCAGTTAAGCAGCAACCCGGCCTGGTAAAAAAACATGGTAAATTGGCAAATGGAAGTCCTTTCAATCAAACCATCCCATAAAACACCGATCTACGAGATCTTCCAGACTTCCAGACTGACCAAAGGGCACATCCATGACCCTCAAGCGTTCCATTGCGATCAGCCCAGAGACACAGGTTCAACGCATCAAAGACTGGCCTCAGGCAGGATATCTCAGGTTGCATTCTTTGGGATCCCATGAAATAAGGTCCTAAAAGATGTCCTAAGTGAGATAAACTGAATACTTTTGGGCTATATCGGCTATATCATCCTAAGATATCCCAGTTCTATGAGAAGTTCTATGCTTTTGCACTTGGATGACCCAGCTATTGTTACTGGATCCAAACTGGGCCCAGGCCAGCGGAACGTTGCCACATCTTGGTTTGCTCAGGACATTTGGACATATTCCAAAAAATATTCCTGGTTGGTGGTTGAGCCTACCCCTCTGAAAAATATGAAAGTCAGTTGGGATGATGATTCCCAATACATGGGAAAACAACAAATGATTCCCTATATGCTCCCTATTTCTTGAATTTCTTTTGCGGACTCAGCAGATACCCAGATGAAAAGGTAGCTTTTCAGCATCCCTTGGGACGGCGGGTTTTCCCGCCTGAACGTGGCTTTCCGCAAGGCTTTAGCATAGCGAGGCAGTTCGGTGCTTTCCAGTAGGAATGCTCGAACCTACAGTATCCAAAGATCGACAAATGGTCAAGAAACATAAATCGATGGTCAAGAAACATGGGTATGTCACTATGTCACCATTTGACAAATAGGGTGTGTGGATATTGAGGAACAAACGTCCAAATTGTGCAAGGGAAGAAAACCTTAGAAGGAAAACACACCGTGCAGGTGCCACTGATCTTGGTTCACGGTTGGAAAAACGTCGCTTTGAAATAGATTTACCCAAACATATCCAGTGCGCCCCTATGTTTGCACTGGTAAATCATCATTCTTACATCAACATATATCAACATGATACAAACATAAACCCAATAAAACATCCCATGACCATTTTTGTAGGGATTGCCATTGGATTGCCATCCGATGCGCCTGAGGATGTTCTTCCAGGACTTTGGTCGCCTTCGCCACGAGTCCTGCCTCCATTTTGGCGGCGTCATCGTGTTGCCCGCTGGAGATCTGGTGGAAACCTGGGATATCTTCGCAACCCACCTCAGTGAACTGTTTTTGGGCTGAAAATCATGAAAAATTATGAATTTTCAATTAATATGGAGTATAATATATATATATAAGTTATATAGAAAGGGAAGTGCTAGTGGCAAAATGATATTTGGCCTGGTGACCTGTAGTGTGATGCATTCAATGTGACCACTTACCATGCGGTACAGTGCAGCACCCTGGGAGTTTTGACTAGCGCTACAAATCTTCACATGGCAGGGTCTTGTTCATAGAATGTCATGAACTGGATTCTGAAGTCAAAGCTTTGGAAGAGCAAAGAGAAAAGGATCGCGTTCTCTGATTTAGATGGGTGACCCTATGTCCAACCGATCTTAATGAATAATCTCTGCAGAGAATAAGTTGGAATCAAACGAACTGATCAGCTTAACATTTGGGTTTCTCCAAAAAATCTGGCACCCCTTGAATGATTGTCAATCATTGTTCATCGTCATTTTCGCAATGAAACTGGCCCATTTTGTGGGGCCAGGCTGCAAAGACGAACCGCTGGTCGTTGATGTCGACGCTACATTCGTCGTGGATCAACGTGGCCATGGGTTTCAAGAGCTGACTGTCAGCTGTCAATACTGCAATCTTCTCATGTGCACCTTGTGGAGGTCCAAGGGTGCAAGGGGATGGTTTCAAGAAGCCATGGAGTTTCCAAATTTTCAATGGCCGTAACAATAATATAAATAGGTAAAACACAATTTTGACCAATACCGATGTAGTAGTGAATTAATTAAGACAAATCAAACCTCTATCCATCTTCTATCCATCTCTCCACCTATACATCTATACATCCTTATCTAACTACCTATCTATATATATATATCTATATCATCAATTATCATCATGTAAACATATATCTAAAACTAAGTTCTATATCTATCTACACATATCTATCCCATGTCCCTAAATCCTCCTCCATCTCCCGGGTCCGGGCCGGAGCACCATAGGAGCAGGTGATGGAGGGCAGCACGGCCAGGGAGCTGAGGATCACTGGGAGCTTGGTGCTCTTCCGGGCCAGGGATTGGAACCACATCATGAAACCCGTGTCGCCACAAATCACCGATGCACCTGCTGCCTTGGACTTGGTGGGCTGCTGGGGCTAGGTGTTGGAAGTTGTGGGGAAGTTGGAAGTTACCAGATGAATCAGTTGCTGCAAATTGTTTTTTTTTGTGGATCTGAAAAAAACAGATCACTGAAAATGGATGGGTGGTGACTGGTTGATACGTATGTATATATATATAGATATATTATATGTTTTAATATATATGTATATGTATATGTATATGTATATGTGTAAATGTATATATGTATATATGTATATATATATGTATATATATATGTATATATATATGTATATTTACATTATGTGTATAGATTTACATTATGTGTATATATATATATGTGTATATATATATATATGTACACATATATATATATATATGTATATCTGTATATATATACTGTATATATATATATATATGTATATATATGTATATATATGTATATATATATATCACATATGTATAATATAGCTGGATTCATTGATTGGTTTTGTATTTTACAAGGTCAGCCACCAATGTACTAACAATGGGGGTAGAACCGTTCAGCACTCAGCTCTTTTGAACCAACGCTATCGGGCAGATCGATGATATATATACAATACATGGTTTTACTG
>Ga0126342_10005258_pt1 | contig 22498 bp, 23 predicted proteins | sample Cyp1metagenome_FD_92528 | JGI IMG/M metagenome (GOLD analysis project Ga0126342, IMG submission 92528) | Coral microbial communities from Lord Howe Island, Old Settlement Bay, Australia - Cyphastrea 1 metagenome | ecosystem: Host-associated > Invertebrates > Cnidaria > Coral ...
CAGCACCACTTCAGCACCATTCACGACCTCCAAGCTGCTGTCCTGGCTTTCAAGCCTTTCCTCCTGTCTCCTCATGCTTGTGGACCACATGCAACACCCTGCAACCTGTGGAAATTAATCCAAGGGTCTCTGACCCCCAGACCATGCCTGGATTATTTGAATGCCCACCTCACCATGCCATGGAACTGCCAATCATTGCAGCATATTGCAACATATTGCAGCATTCTGCACCAAAGCAAGAACAGTTTTCTCTCACCTTCTTCCAGCCAAGTCCAAAATAGTGCAAAGCTGCCACTTCAGCACCATTTGGAAATTAATCCGAGGGTCTCTGACCCCCAGACCACCCCTGGATTATTTGAATGCCCACCTCGCCTTGAAAATGGAAGTGCCAATCATTGCAGCATATTGCAACATTCTGTATCGAAGCAAGAACAATTTCCTCTCATCCTCTTTGTCCTCCAAAATGTTCCAATCATTTCCAAACCATGAAAGGTTTTTGTTTTCCCATCTTTGTCGGGCTTTGTTAATTCAATGGGGAGTTAGCCTTTTCTGGTAGTGGGTGGTTATAGGTGGTTGTTGATGGGTGTTCCTTTACTTAACAGCTCTTCTATAAAAAAAATAATCCTGGTCTAGACCCTAGTTCTATGTTCTATACCCCCCCAAAAAATTAATCCACACTAATTAATCCCAAAAAAATGACCCACCAACCCAGGGTACCCATGGATTAATTTACAAGGTACCCCCCATGCCTTATATATATATATGTAGGTACCTCCAATTTAGGTTCCTGACATGGCCATTGAATGGATTAATCATCAAATATATGGGGCTATAAGTTAATTATTGTTGAATCCCAAAGATGTGGATACAATTGAAAAAGGATCGGTGGGTGGTGATGAGTTCGGGGTTGTACTACCTTGTTTACATGGCGTATAATCATAATCCACTATGGGTACTCCTCTTGACCAACTGCAGATATGGCTGATTTAACCAACTGCTAATGTGGCTGGTGCTTGAAAAACATAGCAATCCCCAAAAAGATAGCAAAGTCAACTCCTACAAAACTATTGGAATAGTACTGGTAAAGGCTGGTAAAGGTGGTTGTTTTGCTAGGCATAGTGGTTAAACACCGGCTAATGTGTGAAGCGGAACAATACAACTACCATTCGGGATGATGTCTACGACCCATTTGTGGCACTGGGATTTATTGTTGGGTTTACCACAATGAATCACGAACCTGAATGGAACACTGGAAACAAAAAACAAAACCAAACAAACACTTGAATGGAACAATGGTAAGTAATGGTAAATAGTATGGTAAATAATGTTAAATAATGGCATAATGGAAAATCGTGAACCAGGAGGATACACAACTTATCGCCATAGATTCGGGGCTTTTTGGCTATGGAAAATGGTGAATGGACCAGGAAAAAGGACACAATGTGGAGCATGGAATACGGCAAACATAGCAATCATACAGGTTTTGGCCCTCAACAGTGATAAATGGGATGACATAAGCCCTGTAAATAAGGTTATAAGATGTTATAAGCCAGTTATAACTCCTAAGGCCTACAACAAGTTTGATACTGAGCAACATAGTTGGACTTTATGTTCATCCAAACCACCAAAATAGAGCAAGGGTAAAATGGATTTAATTGAGGAAATCAAACCCACGCTTGTGGGGGGTCTGCGAGAGTTGCGGCTCGAACGAAGCAACAAGTGGATTTGTTTTGTGGCTAGGATCTTGGAAGAGGGAGAAAGTTCAGGAAAGTTCAGGAAAGTTCAGGATATCGACCACACAACTGTGGATGCAACCAACCCATATGAAGTCAAATAGTACTGCAATTTCAACCACTGTCCAAGCGCAAGCCTCGAGATTCAAATCGGAAAATCTCAAAACTGCGTCTTATCCCAGCCCAATCTACACGTTGGGCCCCAAAGTATAGCTAAGTTGGTTCATGAGTCCAATAACTAGGACTTAAGATATCTAACTGCAGTTGAAAGGGTGCACACTAACCAGCTTGACAACTCAACACGAGAAAGTAAGTTTAGAACATTCATCCCAGCATTTTTGGCAGGAACCAATGATCCATTTCTGCTTCAGTCCTCTCAGAGGTGCTATGTCAGGTTCAGTAGCGGCCAAAGCATGGAACAAACCTCAACCCTGGAAATATATAAATCCTAGACTGTTATAGTTGGAGTGGTTACCACATGTTACCACCAAAACAGTGATAAATCCATGTCACCCATGACCTTCATGAACCCGGGAGGTCCTGTGAGTTTCCAGCGGCGCTGATAGGCGCCTCGTTGATATGCAGCGGAAGCAGCAACATGTCATCAACATCCGGCTCAGGCTCAAGACTGTCCTGTCGCGGCTGGAATCTCCTTTTGGTTGCTCCTAAGATTCCTAAGATACCCTCTGGTTATGACGTTCACAGTTTGCCATGGTATAGATGGCCCTAATCGAAATAGATGGTTTACCTATTAATAGCATGGTGATTTTCCATGGCGAACTGTTAGTCATAACCAGATGGTACTATGGGGGTACATTGGCCAAATAAAGATGCATAAAGAAGCTAAACATCACCTTTAAAGGCCTGGAGCCACCATGAGCAGACTGTCAACTGTAGAAGCCCATTCCCCCCTTTCATACAAACCAACGTATCAAGGTGGAAAAAGGCTTACGAAGGTGCCCCCTGCTCCGAGCAGAATACCCAAGTCATCTTATGATGCAAAAAAACATATATAGCAAGTCTTCCCGCGCTCTGCTCCTTCAAAAGTCTCTATGTGAAGACTATGCTGGTCTCATTGTGTCTCTGTGTGAAGTTTTCCCCTGTGTAGTTGGTAAATACCTTAACTCACATCCCATCATATTTGAAATCTACTCATGTTTCTTGGGTAAAAAAATCTGATGGTTGGTGATCAAAGATTGGTCCAAATCCGACACTGCCTCTGGTAATTTAAAATAGCAATGCTGGTTGGTGGTTTCAACCCCTCTGAAAAATATTAGTCAGTTGGGATTATTATTCCCAATATATGGAAAAATAAAGTTCATGTTCCAAACCACCAAGCGGCAATGGAACCTGGCCTATTTCTAGATGATGAACCTGTCAAAACTGCAGGACATTCCACCCCGGCGTGCCCGTCTGTCGACTCCTCCATGTCTGCCAGGCGGGGGAAACCTTCATGTCTACACCTCAGAAAAGGAACGACGTTTGGACCTTTTTCGTCCTGTGGAGACCGAATGGGACATGCCATGGAAAAATTACCTCTGTGCAGCCCAAATCGATATCAAGAAACAACATACCATCTGGTTATGACTAACATAGCCATGGTATAGATGGCCCATTTATAGATGGTTTTCCCTTTAAAACCTCCACTTATGACGGATTTTCCATGGCTATGTTAAATAACCAGATGGTAAATGTAAATATAAAGCAACCATCAATAGACATAAACATGTAATTTCAATCCGTCGTGTGCGCACTACAGTTTGTAATTGGTTTCTTGTAATTTTACAGCCCATTTAGATGTATAACATAATATAACATATAATATGTACACATATATAAATATAAACACACACATATATATATATATATATATATATATATCATAATCAAGCTACATGTATATACTTAAATACATATATGCATACATGTATACATACAATTATATATATATACACCATCTGGTTATGACTAACATAGCCATGGAAAATCACCATGCTTTTAATAGGTAAACCATCTATTTCTATGGGCCATCTATACCATGGCTATGTTAGTCATAACCAGAGGGTAAGATCATGTAACCATCCCATTCTTCACCATTGTTAACCCATTGTTAAACCATTAAATCACCAGCTAAATCCGATTAATCATCCCATTATATATATATATATTCTATACTGTATTCCCATGCAAAGGATGCATATGACCACTTGCCAAAACTGGGATGCCCCAATTCCCCGGCCGCTGATCCGGCCTTTCTTTCACGATGGCCTCCACACGTAAAAAAAAAAAAACAGAAATCCTCCGGTCATGGCTATTCCCAATATGTATCCATTGAGGATTTTTTCAAAAGGGCATATATTCTATATATATATATTTATATCATATGTAATTATATATTTATATATACATACATATCATATAATCATGTGTATATATATATACTTATATATATATATATAGTATCCAATATTGCTTGAATCTGGGCATCGAGGCAATATGTATCCATTGAAATGCTGCGGCTTCAATTGCCTCCATTCCCAGTACTTTCCAAGCTCAACAAAAGCCCTGCATGGTCACCAAGTCCACCTATACCAAAGGTCATGTATCACACAGGCAATGTGACGCACATATAATTAACATTGATTAGCCTCCAGTAATTTCACATAGCCATAGACAAGTTCCCATATACAGTACCCTCTGGTAATCTAACATAACTATGGAAAATAACCATTTACAGTGAATTTGTCCATGAAAAATGGTGATTTTCCATAGTCATGCTAGTTTACCAGAGTGTAGTAGATACTAATAGATACATGTCCCATTCAAAAAATCCATTGATCCACAATTTCCCAGCTAGCGACACTTGACTACAGAAGGCTAAGCAACGGGATTTTGGGGTCCTGGACATTCCCCGTCGCCACTCCGCCTGTAGTTTAGCGTCCAGCCTTCAGTGTTGGCACCGCAGCAAATTGGCACCACAATGTTGAACATTATTACCCCCTCTGGTAGACTAACATAGCTATGGAAAACCACCATGCTATTAATGGGTAAATCAACTATTTCTATGTCCATGTTCATAGCAAACTGTTAATTTACCAGAGGCTACATACTATTACATTGTCCAATCCTTTTTGGTTCAGACACCCCGAAAAAAACACCCCATGGTCATCCGACAGAATCCTCCCAGCCTCACCTGATGGATACATCCTAGCCTTTCGCAAGCGACTTTTCTCTAGGAAAAGCGTGCCTCAAATCCTGGCTGGCTACTCATCATATTCCCATCAAATGACAATGTATGTGGCCCATCACCCATTTTTGCCATTTTTTTTTTTGCACAAACCCAAAGCCCAAAACAGTGGTTCAGCAAATGTTTGGAAAACTGTTGCTCCGCTGATCCAGATGTTTTTTGGAGATGAGGAGTTCAGTGTTGGGGTGAGCATATATTAAATCAACAGATCATATCCCTCAAATTCATTTGAAGACAACATGTGTTCATTCATCATGTATTCATTATGTATCATTATGTCAAATATCCTTCATATGTCCATATACATATATTAATCATTCCCTATGGATCCAAGTACCTTCTTAGGAAGTGTTTGGGGTATAATTTACTATAATTTTGAGGCTTAAGTATCTTCTCAGACAGTGTTTGGATCCATAGGGGTTATCAAGTCCTTACGGAAACCCTCATGAACATTTGTCTAGAGTAGGACAATCCTTCCACAAAAAAAAAAACAAATATCGCTCGGGATCAGAGATGCGCAGCGCAGCCAATGTGGCCCTTACGAATGCCCCCCGGTTAGAAGTTGGTCTATAAACCCTATGAATACGGTGTGTTGTATAAGTACCATAATCATTCAACATTCATAAAATTTAATATACCATGGTTTATTGGAGTTATAAACCAGCTTAGCTGTAGGGAACTTCACTTAATATGATTAAACACAGCCTTCTGTTTTGTGCATTTATTACGGACAGAGGACACAAACACGTGCAGAAACTGGTCCCGAAAGTACGGCAGAATCCACTTGGGAAATCGTCACCTTTTCTTTCAAAACACATGTTTCTTGTTTGTTTGGTCAGTTCCATAATATGTTCTCGTGTTTTCGTTCAAAAAAATGTAGCTTCAAACTCTTTGAGGCGACGATTTGTTTTTTTTTTCATGGCTTGATGTCGTGTGTATTTTGGGATCCCGAACAAGCGCATCTGTCGATGTTCCTCCTCCAACTGGTCCCGCAAACGAACCGTCTGCAGCCTGGGCTTCAATCGCTTGGAACACTGGGAAGAAGATGCCAACATAGGCAGTTGGAATTCCTAGGTCATAGATTGTGATACTGATCATCCCCAATATTAAAAGGATAATAGGATAGTAGAGTCCCATATGACCAGCGGTTTAGCAGCCAGTGTTCATATGGGGTATGGGTCAAAATTGGCTAATGGACCTACAAAAAGCTTGTGATTTTGGGGATTCCATCATATCATCATCCATTGGATCAAGCAACATTAATCAGTGGCCCTCAATCTTCATCTATTTTCTGGATCATCCCAGTATCCAGTTGGTTACATCAGTTACATCAACAGATCCCACCAAGACTTCAAGACTATGCAGCTATGCCTGCATCTGAGACCGGACTGGCACCGAAGGAGCTGTTTTTTCAGGTCGAAAAACATCATCTTGTCTGAAAGCGTTTTGTTTTCCTGATTGCTTGAAGGGCAATTTTACTGGTTCGTTACATGTGGAGGTTTCCTAAACTTGGACTTCAAGTCATGAACGACCAAACTATAGTATCGGAACAACCATGGTGGCCTGGAGATCCCTCATGACTTCAGAAACCCCCAATATCGGGGTCTGGCAAGTCTGGGCACTTCCTTGTGTTCAATTTGTTCAATGTTCAAACCTAAACCTAGAAGTCAAATCTTTAGTTTCTATTCATTTTAAGTATTCCCTTAAAGTTTTAAAAATCCCCAAAGATAGGTTCAGACTCAGGTCTGCAAAATAGAGATCATGTGAACATGCCAACTAGAAGACCATCTCTACGTTGGTTTCCTTGTCATGGCCTTCAGCTAGCCACAACGTGCATAATTCCACCAAGATTATAATTTGTGGATTCGCATTAACGGCAAACAAGAACAAAAACCAGTCTCATCCGTGATGACTTAGTATCTATTCCGGAGGGGGTTCCTGAAATAAAGTAACGCGAGACTGAGAAATTCAGCTCAGAACTCAGAAGCACTTGCAACATCTTGCAACTCCTCTCACAAGAGCAACCAAACTTGAGTACCCATTGGTAAGCAAACATGACAATTTGCAGATTATTTTACCATTTAAATACACACATCTGGGTAAATTATAATGATTCACTACCCTGAAAAAAGGCCATTTGGGGATAATTCCCCTTACTAACCATGATTCTAGTGAGGTCACAGCGAGGTCACTATCATTTACCCAGACACATGATCACATGATTTTCCCATTGCCGGGTTTGATTCCCAGCTGTGCCCGGCGCTAGGGCCGCCAGCATCATTCCCCAAATGGTGGGCTTCTAAGAAATGGGGATATCCGGGATGCCCCCCAAATCATCCCACATTTTGCCATTCTAGATCATTTTCTGGTTGGTGGTTGAGCCCTACCCCTCTGAAAAATATCTTCCTTCGTCAGTTGGGATGATGAAATTCCCACTATGTTAGGAAAGTCATCAAATTCCATGGTTCCAAACCACCAACCAGATAATCCCATTATTGATCCCATTATATGGAAAGTCATAAAATTCATGTTAGAAACCACCAAGCAGTTTTCCCATATGCTCCATGTATGGTATATTTACCTACATTTGGGCGAATTTTAGGGCAAATGTTGTCAAATATTCCATGCATGGAGCATATGGGTTTAGACTTGAAACCACCATGATTTTGGAAATCCCCCAGGAAACACCCAGCCAGGAAAACGGTAGTTGTCTCGGCCATGAAACCAGGATTCTGGCTCGACCTAGCTGGACAATTGGACAATCAAGCCATGCTGTGGCAAAAACAGATCACTTAAATGGCTTGTAGAAAGATATGGTTTAATTTGATGTCACATTCAACTTAACTTGTTTATACATGTTTATTTTTTTTACGCTTCTGAACATATATACTTGAGTTGATGTTTGTTTTGAATCTTGTTCCGTGTTTTCCCCAGGGCTACCCACCTCTAAGACCAAGAGCTTCACACTGTCAGCAGGATTCCTTCTGGGTAATTTTCAAGTTCAGAAGATTAACCAAGAAAAGGGGCAAATCCGATCAACAAGCCTAATCCAGATACCCTCTGGTAAACGTTTACATAGCTATAGAAAATCACCATGCTATTAATAGGAAATTCAACTGTAAATGATCATTTTCAACAGCTAAGTAACACATTACCAGAGGGTAAATTCTGTAATCAATCCCGCTGATTTGACGTTGGCGGTTCACCCCAGGAATCGTTGGTTAGAAAAGGCCCACTTGATAGGCTGTGAGTTCACACATGGTAAATGGACAGCCCCATGTTTCATAGGAAAATATCTGAAAATAAAGACTTACAAAATATGATGCCTATGATAGTAATCCTCGAAACTTAGAAAACGTAGAAACGTGATATATACGCTTCCAACATCTTCCATCACTATTGTAGTATGATGCTACTTTTTGAGGGGTGCCACAAAAAACTCGTTCATGATCCACTTGGAGGTTTCCTAAAATTGGGGTACCCCAAAAATAAATGTCACTTCGATGTTTCATTATAAACCATCCATTGTGGGGTACAGTAGACCCAATTTACGGAAACCCCCACACATTTTCATCTCTTGCAGATGCCGACCGTTGAGCAGTTCCTCTCACGATCGCGGGACCACTCATGAGTCCTAGTCACCTCTCTAACCACGTCCGAGGGATTGTGCAAGCACCATGGCAGCTACAAAATAATGCTGCATAATGCTGGTGGTTTTACCAACAAGAAATGATTGTCTAACATTGTCTAATGAATCCAACGAACCATCCAACCTGAGCGTCTAACAGCTGCATGGTGCTTTAACCAACAATCATGATGGCTTGACCAACAGCGAAGTCTTGACCTTTCACCAGATTCCAATAGCGAAAAACACCAAACCCAAGGATCGAAACACCAAGCCATTCTACCGGCTGGGGATGCAATCGACATAACCAGGCCACGGTAGGGTACTGATCAACTTTTTTTGTGCCACCCAATTCAATGTTCAAACTCAAAACTGCACTGGCGAATTCAAGAGGGCGTGACTTTTAGTCATTAAATGTGATTAATAACAACAGCTTTTATAATGATTGTATAATAACAACCCATACCCAAAGCTCGACAATGATTGATCATTATCACATTCGCAGCAATGAAGTATCAAGCTTGCAATCCATAAGATTTGCGAGTAATTGACCATAATTCACCAATGTTCACATCATTCAGAACAACAATTAAACTTATAATATATATATAATTATATATATATATCATGATTCAGATGGTCAAAAAATGTCAAAAATCGCCTCAGACTTGGAATCTTGGAACGGCGGAGTTGAAGCTCCCTGTACATGACGTCTTTCCAATAGGACACCTGGCACGCGATCCGACACTGCAACAATGCACGCGATCTGGAAGGGCAGTGGCGTGGGCGCTGTACACAGCCAGCCATGGTGTCACTGTGGCGCATTGGCTGAGACAAACAGAGTCGGAATCAAGTTGAGCCTCCAAGAAATAAACCAAACATAACCAAACCATGAATATAAACAATATGAACATGATATTGTAGGCAATATGACAAGAGAAACATCTGTTCATCTTTTGCAAAAAAAAAACAGGCAGCAGAGCAACCGCCCAAAAAAATCGTGAAGTGTCCGTTTTAGCATGTCCTCCGGCTGCTAGAAGAAACCTGCCTTTGCATTGAGATGTCCTATCCACAGTTGGTCGACTTGCTGCGGAACAACAAAAAGGACACCAGGACCTGCCATTGAACACAAAGAAACACATACCCAAATTCTGTTAAGATTGGTATAGAATTTTCAGGATACTGTTCTAGTTCCATGGTTTTTGGCTAGTATTTTTCAGGTCTCAAGTGTGACCCCTGACTCTTGACACAAAGATTTCTCTGTCGAGATCTCCCATCCACGAGTCATAGGCTGCGGTGGCAGTTGGAACTCGCTGTACTGGGTTTTTGTGAGACACCACAACGATGCAAACGATCTGGAGGTGCAGTGCTCACAGCTGACATGTCGAACCACGTGACATCCCGAGTCATATAGGCTTATATACACCGGATACATGGATAACTCGATAAGTGGGATAAAACTAAGACAAATAAGACACCAAAAATAAGTGGGATGCACATTCAAGCGGCATGTCAATGGGTCAATGGGATGGCGTGTCGTGTTTGTGATCAAACAAATCTTCGCCACACTGTATTGTTTATCCTTTCTGTCGGCATCTTCATGCCGAGACATTCCTCGACCACCAGGGTACTCAAATGCCTGAACCATTGCGTCTCGAATGAGCGATGCAATGCGCCATCTACTGATAAACAATGATAATACCTCAAGAATTTCAAGCAGTCAATGAAAGTTGACTGGTCTGGTAGGTTGAGCCCATGACAATTGATGGATCATCGTCCTATGTGACCGTCATATCAAAAAGCAATCAACCCGAAAAGATCAGAACCGCCCAAACCGCGAAAAAAAAAACAGTCACGACTTTGGCAGTCTTAGAAATACCCAATCACGACTGGGGATTGCAACATTTCATAACATTTCAACAAGACATTCAACATCATCCAACTATAGACTATAGCACGAACATTTTTTAGGTGGGTCTGAGATGGCAGATCCTGGCAGATCCCCAAATCAAAAAACCAATGTAATGAGACGACTATTTATACTGTAAATATTCAAAAAACCATTGGATTTAGGGGTTTTCTATGTTCACACAAAGCTATAATCCTATATATATATATTATATAAACTCTTACCTTACCAGCCTTCTGTGTGCTATGTGCACTTGCTGAAGCATGTGTTCATTCGAACTCTGGAAATGTTCCATCAGGCCATGATGATGTGGGGTGATTTTTCACTGCGTGGTTGTATACATAGCCAAAGGATGCCAAAGGGCAAATCAATTCATGGGATAGTTGGGACCTGTTGATTCGAAAAATGATCATAGAACATGTGCTTCAGAATCAGATCAATCAGCGCTGCGCTGCGCTCATGCGAAGACGTTGGCGAACCATCGGGAAGGTCGGAGCTGGCTGAAGATGCCAACTATAGAGATGCCGTCAAGAAACCACCCGCAGCAGTCAATGTCGGAGATATCACCCCGTTTCATGAATGTTTCATCAAACTTGGCGGACATTAGCAAAGACACTTTGGTCACCTTGTGGTTTCAGGGTACAGTAGCTTCAGATAATTTACAGCCTGTTCATGCATGTTCATGCTACTTAGAGTTTTGCTGGAACGCCAAGACAAATAGTAATAATCTTCCAAAGTATAGAAGGCCCGTGGCCAATAAGCAATGGGTGACAAAGAACTAAAGACACCATATGACACCATCTATACCCACATATGTGACGTCATGTACTAGACTGATCTATACTGTAGTGTCTTATCATCCCATGCCATGTCATGTATGTCTTCTTTTCCTAGGCCAAGTAGGAACAATTTTTGCTGACATCCAGCATGAGCCCAGGACGTCCACGTCCCAGACCGGCTGCTCGATGAAGCGAGCTGTCCACACCTTTCCGTGGACGAATTCAGTCTCAGCAACAGGGCACCTCCAGTGATGGGCGAATGATAACAACTGGAATCAAGATGAATCAACCATTAAAAATGTTTGATATATAATATATATAATATATATATATATCATTATATACATATCATATGTTTACATTTCATTCACATGTATGCACATATTATAATATATGATATTTATAATATATTTATCATTATTTATCTAAATATATTCTAACTGCAGATAATAAGTATAATGCCAGTTTCATGGGGTTTGCCATGAGCATCATTGTAGGTGCCTTTTTAGTGCCTTCAGGGAGCTTTCCCCAAAAGCATCGGAAAGAGGAACTCGGTGCGGTTATGCTGTGGAGAGAGGAAAAATTCCAAGAAGTCAACAACAAATTAAAACCGCCTCGATAACATTCATTGACACATATTTTAACAGTGACGAAAAATGAAAGTGTTTTAAAATTGTCTCTGTCTGAAAATTTTGGGAACGCCAATCATGATCTCATGGACCATCATTCTACCATATTTGTCCATTGAAAGAACCATCCATTGGGGGGACTATCATGAATTACAGCTAACATACAGGAGTAGAATGGCTGTAGGACGTGCCATCTTCAATGGAACTCCTGTGGATTCCAAATGCTCCCTATGACAATGTATGGATGTCCATACTGAGTCAGCAATTGTCACCCCTGTTCCTTATCATGTCTTGCAATCCCTTCCCCAAAATCTTAAATATCCCTCTTGGATATCCCCACCCTTGGAAAAAAAACATGTGCTAATTGTGCCACTTCAAGGAAACAAAACACTCCATCATTTACTGCTGGCAAAGTAAAAACCATCTATTTTAAGGTCAATCCTATCATTAAACGAATTTTTGTGCAGAGTCACTTGTCATCCTATCAACGATCCCAGTACAAAGGGTATCCCCTACCGCGTTTTGATCAATTTATTCACATCCACTTCCCAATTCATTGCAATAAATCACCCAAATCAACGGAACAAAAACAGTAGGTGAAATTAAACCCTGCATATTCCCATACATATTTCCACTACTATACCCATGAAATAGTTGGTTTTATCCCCATTCTCTCGTTGTTTTGTGTACCATCTCGATGTTCGGATCATCTCTCCGCCAACGCTCCGCACAAAGCGACCCGACCGGTGCCAAGAACCCCTTAGCGACCGACGCACCGGTGCTTCAAATCAGTTGGCCACAAGATCTGGAGATCAATCCGTGCTCGGCAGGACTGAAGAATAGAACTTATATGAAGTAGAAAGTCCCGTATGTATAGTGTGCAACATATATCATATAAATATATAGTTTTCATACATATCATATCATATATATATATACACCCTATGGATCCAGTTGTACCTTCTTAGGAAGTGGGACTGGGGTATCATTTACTATAATTTGGAGGCTTTTTTGTACCTTCTCAGACAGTGGCCATGGATCCATGGGGAAATAGACTTAAACCTCAAGAAGAAACTAACAACTGCATACAAACTATGGCCCCATGGCTAGAAACTAACAACCGCATACAAACTGCAGTTTGTAGCTGGTTGGAATTCTTATTGATGACTGGACAATCACAATGAAGCTGCTAAATCCAAAGTACACCGTTTGATAGGATACCAAAAGAGTCTGGATGGTTGATTAATGGGATGTTCTCAAACATTTGGCTACAAAACCGGCTATGTTTTTTTTTAAAAAAAAAATATATTTAAAAAAACAAACTATTATGATATGGGATTAAAATGGGGTGCAGTTTACTAAATAATTATAATCAACACAATGATGTGGTGATACCTCAGCTAGGTCCCCATTGGCCCCTTATTTCATGTGTGCTTTCCTCCTTAGGTAGGTTGGGTCCTGCGCGTGCTGAGGTAGGCTTAAGTTTCGCCGTGGTAGGTTGGTTCAGGCGCTTCTGTCTTCCCCCCCTCCGCTGGTTTTGCTCCGTTTCCGTCGGCCTCCGCTTTTCTTTTCTCTTGCCCTTTCAGGGCTTGCCCGCTCCGGGCCAGGTGTGTTGGTGTTGGTGTTTTCTTCTTACCTCTTCTTTTGCGTTCTCCTCCTCGTGTCCTGGTCAAGTATTTTCCATTTCATCTTCATGTTCATCTCATTCTCATTCCCTTTGCATCCTCACCTTCACTTCATTTGTCAAGACTTCACCCTGCCTAGAGCAGGGTGTGTGTGCGTGTGCGTGTTTGTGTGAAACGTTTGCACAGACGTAAAACTTTGCTGGTCGCTTATTTTAGTAATATTCTATTATAGCAGGGGATCACCGGGGTGCGGTCGGTGATCAACGAAGACACCTCCCCAAAACCCGTGTAAACGTACCTGCGGGACTTTGGTGGCGCACACCATAGTCCCATATATATATATATATATTTATACACACATGTCATTTTTATATATATATATATCCTTTCTTTTTGCACATTTTGGGATTGAGTTCCCAACGGATCACTTCAATGATCCATTTCTTGTCTAGTGCGTGTGTGTGTGTGTGTGTTCACAACACCTTTACTTTGTATGGTTCAGGGACAACTCCCACAACTGAAATCAGTCCCATTATATCGGAATCCGAAGCTCCAACGTAGCAAGTCTCAGGACGAAGGGATCTGCTTCTTGCAAAACGAGCCCTTGTTTTAAGCACCTCTTGGAAAATTTGGTGAATGGCGATCTAAACACTTCATGGAATCTGACTCTAGTATACCTAACATGATCAACCAAGTAGGTTTTTGGTCAATGCTCAATCAACAACTGCCAGATCGATGGAGGTCCCATCTGCAGCCAACATCTTAAACAAAACTGCCATGCCCGCAGTGGACGTTGGCGGGAGGCGGGAAAGCTGCCACAGCGAGCTGTGGGTTTTTCGTGGAAGTCAGCGGAGAACCATGAAGCGTTTGACTGTTGGACATGACTACAATGTGAGGCCCCCAAGTTAGCTAAGTTGGTTCATAACTCCAATAACTATGGTTTATGGTACGCAAATAACTATAGTTACTGGGGCGAATCTAAACCAACTCATAACTGGGGGCCTCACATTGTAGCCTGTTCAAAAACCGTGCCCCCATCTTTGGTTCAAGTCGTTGGTTTATGTGAAAAGCCATTGAACTGAGCGATATATCATGATATATCCAACACAAATCCAACAGTTCTTGGATTTATAAGCCAACAGAACCGTTTCAGAATGTGGCCCTACCCCATATGTTTCACGGGACCGTATGAACTACTCCAGTTGTCGCGCACAATAACAGTCACGTTTTGATTATTTGTTTTCGAGAACCATCTGTTGGAACTGTTTGTTAGTCAAATGCTAATGGTTTGTGCAAACTGTATACAGTAGAGTGCGGCTTTTCTGTTCCCAACTGAAACCCTCAACCTCGTCTTATGGTGTTTGGCTTGATCAACTGTGCATATGACAAACGCTACGAAGCCGCTAAAGGCAAAACCATTAAGCAAGTGTCATGTTCCCAGACTTTAAGCTCTACGTAGACTTTAGACTGCCAAGACTTCCCAGTGTTTCTGAACCAAGGTCTGTGAAATCTAACCCACAACTGTTGATAAAGGAGTGAGCTGAAACTGTCTGTACAAATCCCATGCATACTTAAAAACGGTCCTCTTCGGCATCTGCTTTAGACTGTCTACCTCAGCAAACGCTTAAGTGACCCCCCTGACGTCCGGATTCCAGCTTTCTGGGTAATGACAATGGCGGAATGGATCGAACATCCAGATGTTGAAAGTCTCTGGTAAGCAAACCACATAGTCACAATCATCACAAATCTGACTTAAGTCAACATCTCTGCTATTCTGCTACACAGGCAATGGTACATGGTGATGTGTTCGAATATATCTTTCGGGGGTTTAGACAACACGTCTTCAGGGATAATCCCATAGGGAACAAGAGATCATGGGTGTGTCGATGGGTGGGGAACCCCCACGTCGGACTATTTCAATGGCGAAGCATATTTTCTAGACAGGGTTGATGTGGCTTCCAGATTTTGAGACCAGCATGGGCCGTTGCCTGTACCGTTTTACCCATCCAAATGACCCAATATCAATTTCGTTCCAACTGATATACCCCAATGATAGAGTTGATGGGGGTTGAGAGTAGGGGCCGCCCTCGGGGGTCCTCATTCCACAACATGGTGCCCCAGTTTGGAATGGCTATATCTTGGCAAACATAACTCTCATAATATGGTAAACCCAACAATCAACAATCCCAGTAACCAAATGCGGTCGTTTTCCATTGTCTAAAATGTGGTATACCCAATAATAAAACCCCAACGGAGCATGGTCCAGTATTAGGTTTACCTCATTAAGGTATACTTACAGTATACTTATATATATAATTAATTATATATATAATCTTATAGAACCAACATTAACAGTTCTAACTTATAACATCAACTGACATAAACCAACACACTTAACGATCTAAAAACCTGCTGGGGATCCCGGCGAGCACAGAAATCCTTAGCGAGAACGGGACCTTCGGTTGACCTGCGCGCGATTTCGATCGACGACCAGATCGATGGAGATGGGGGAGCACCCGGAAATTTGTGAACATTTAAAAAGGGCATTCGGCATGATGATTCAGCAAAGGAACATATATATGAAGCATAATGTTTTTGGTGACCTAGATGTTTTTGGTGACCTAGTTTCAAACAAACATAGATACCATCCCTGCTTGTCTGCTGTTTTTTTTAACCACGACCTATCCATGCTGCTGAGGGGTACATAGATCTTACTGGATGGGTTTGGTTTCTCAACAAAGTCACAAAAGCTATGAAAATCTGGAGCTACGTCCAACTCATATCCATTTTTTTTGATATACATAGGCAAAGACTGGTTAAAGACTGGTTAACTTGAAGCTATGATAGTAACTATGTACTTCACGATGATTCTACAGCGCTTTTTTCCCATTGATACCCCACACTTTCTCATCATCTGAGATGATTTGAGATGATGTTCCAAGCTTGCCGTAGTTTGGAACCAGTGACATTAGGAGATGAATGAATGGGTATAACACGCTATGACATGGTATTACTGAACCCATTTTTCTCGACGTCTCGATTCTGCGCTTAAAACGCCGAATCGCGCCTTCAAATTGGTGTTGAACTGAATGAAGGTACGCTCCACGGGCGCAGCATCAGAGACTGCACGTACCCAGTCAATGTGCTGGTCCAGAAAGTCTTCCTGAATCCATACGGATCCATCAGTGTTGCTGGAGTCACTGCTACCATCTGGTTATGACGTTCACAGTTCGCCATGGAAAATCACCATGCGATTTTCATAGGTAAACCATCTATTTCGATTAGGGCCATGGCTTTCCATGGCGAACTGTGAATGTCATAACAAAAGGGGAAAATTAATCCTTTTGCTATAACGATATTTTGCTGAAATATATATGCACATGTGGACCACTGTTCAGTGGCGAATTATCCGGAGATCGCAGAGTGACCGGTGGGGGAAAAAACACATCCATGTAACGGCGCCTGAAAATGGAAGAATAGCTCCAAATCACAAAATTTGAATGGGGACAATTATGATTGAAATTTGGAGATTGGAGTAGCCTATGTGTCCCAAACAAGCCTAGTTTGGGACATAGGGGGGAGTTCATTATGAGGTTCCATTGAGTATTCATTACCCTAATTTATTTTGCCATTCAGCTGGACTTAAGCCTGGTTGCTGATGGAAGGTTCCCCGCTTGATTTGTACTGCGTTTTTGTTTCCCACAAAATAAGCAAGCGGCTTTCAATGAAAGCGGTGGATCTGATCTCAAGCCACAGCTGGATCATGATAATCCAGGTTATAGCAATAGCTATGGTTTATCATTTATCATAGCCTATCATAGATTTATTCACAATTAGTCCATCTATGGTCTATTTTCATGTCTACTATAAATCATAGATTGATTCATAGTTCATCTATGGTCTCTATGGTCTACTATAATCAGCTTTGGGCTCTCAAGCCATATCACAAATTCCGAACCGATCCCGAACATCATGGGCATCATTTTTCGAGGATCCAACCGACGGATTTTCTCCGCAAAAATTAGATGTCCAAAAGAAATAATTCATCATAGGGGATTATACTAAGATAGCTAATACTTTCATCAACTGGAAAATTATACTATCATCAACTATCATGTGCATGGAAAGACGACTCTCTGGAAAAAAAACACCCAACACATTTCATGAAAGTTACATTCATCTAATTCACCAAATGGCGCAAGCGGCCCCCGAAACTGAACTAAGGCCATTTGAATCCATTCGGGGAAGATACATACCTCAATTTATAAACCAGCATTTCCGTGTGTGGGTCAAAACCCTTCTCGTTGTGCACGCAAAAATCGTTACCATTGGCGTTCTGCATTGTGATCCGTCACACAGGCAATTTCTGGTGATTTTAAGCCCATAAATATCGTAAGTCAACTCCAGATAGCTCAAGTCTCAAGTCGTAATAAGTCAAACTGAATCTATAGACATTTTTGAGATGATTCTGTTTTTTATAACTAAGCATATATATATATATACCATCCGATCGGTCTCCGGCACCAAGAGACGTCATCCATAACAGTGGAGCCCGCGCAACTGGTGCTTTCGGTGCCTGAGTCCACAACTGGCCATTCTCCGTGGCTATGTGAAATTAACTAGAGACCTACAGCCAAAACAATTGAAAACCCTCCTGTTTAATGGGAAAATATGGGAAAATCATCTATATTGAGAGAAAAATGTCCATAGCTATGTAACAAATTACCAAAGAGTATCCAAAGAGTAGCCAGAAGAATTGGAACTGAAATGGGTGGCTATACCTTGACATTGAATCAAGAACCTTAGCGACAGGTTTGCTACTATCCCACTTGTACCTTTATTTTGGTGTACTTGGCTGGCCCAGGAATCCCAAGCAATCTAGGCAAACTGATAGAGATTAGAACCAATGGTTAGCACTTGATTTGAAACATATACCCTCTGGTTATTTAACATAGCTATTGAAAATTGAGATTTATAGTGGATTTACCAATTAAAAATGGTGATTTTCCATGGTTGTGTTAAATAACCAGATGGTATTCATCATCATTCTACTTAAAAACGATCTTCGTAGATCTACAATCAGCCTACATATCTCAGGATGAATTTCGATCCTGAAAACGATGCTGTAGTATTCCATCATACATCCATGCTGGTTTGTAACCCAGCCACAACATTGAGTGCATTGCGATTGTCGCTGGGACAGCAGGGACAATTCCAGGTGATTCACCGCAGGAAGTATACATGGGGCTACATCCGGTTTATCTGCAAGTCTCAGGACTTTTTTGGTTCATTGGAAGCATCCAGTTTATCTCCACAAAACAGCAGTGAAAACACCAGTTTATCTTAGGACTTTGCTACATGTTTTCACTTTCCCATTTTTTGTGTGAGCTGGTGTAGCACCACCTCTTTGTCTGAAACAGCCCAGTTTTTGGTGCTTTCGAAATCTGACAAGACACACATTCGTGCAAAGTAGCTGCTGTCCTTCTGAACATCGAGATATGGTTGGATCGGCGGAATACTCACCTGTCGCACTGCGAGCCGAAACACCGACCAAAAATGGCTTGGGGATCTAATGGGTTACGTTATGTCTACTTACGGAAACCATTTCTCTAAGTGTTTTATATTCTTAACTATTTAGTATCAAATGTTTTTCTTCTATATATATATATTATTGTACATATTGGTGTATCAATGCACCATGGAATTATATACTTGGTATGTCAGTGCCGAAGGAGATATGACCATCCCAATATGCAAGCCTCCCAATAAACAATGTCTTGGCTGATTTATGTTCAGAGTGATGCATCAATATCCAAGAGCTATGAAAGTCCTTACCCCCTGGTAAACTAACATAACTGTGGAAAATCAGCATTTTTACCGGGTAAATCAACTATAAATGGCAATTTTCAATACTTATGTTAAATTACCAGGGGGTAACCAACACAAGACCCGTCATCAATCAACTATACATCCCATCTTTGGGGACTCAAACCCAAATCCACTCAACCTATCTCGGGCTTCGCATAGTCTTTCACTGTTTCACAAGACAATATTAGTCACGGGGGAGGGGGATTAAACAAAAAAAAAAAACAATAACAATAACCCAAGTATGCTTCACAATAAAGATGTTTGAAACCACCAAACAGTTTCGGTGATCTATATCCATTTTGGCTGTCGACAAACTCACTATATGAGTAAACTCATCGTTAACATAACCAGGGTCAACATGAATAAACAAATTGTGCTGTCTCGGTTCTTTACCTAATTTGGTTAAACAAAATATGAATTATACGTGTGTTAAGTTAACTAGGGCTTATGGAAGATATATCTATGGTTAGAAGGGTTTATTAAATATATATATATAAACCACTTTAGAACTGGAGATATATTAGTAAATGAGGTTGTTGGTTTCAACCTTTGAAACAAACGCTTGTCAAGAGGGACTATTGTCCTAGGTAGGATGGAAAACAAAACCCTGGCACCCAGATGGTACCCTATCATAGCTGATTATATATTATTATATGATTATATATTGGCTGTGTATTCACCTAAATATGCTAACGAAAGGTTTTTGACCCATCCCCTAAATATGAGCCCCTATTAATTATATAGTAAACAATTTTCTGGATAGTTCACGTCAATAAATTCCAGTCTAACTACCTTCTGCCAAGAATACCCCCACTATAAGTACTTGGAATCATGAAGGCTCTATCCCCATATACCACCACGAAACCCTGCGAAGAATTAATTGGTTAGTAATGGTTCAAACAGGATTTTGTCCATCCACGATAAGCGACTTAATGATGTTTCCTTTGCCAAGCGAGAACGTACTCCTGGGATGAGTACTCTCAACAACAAAAATAATTGTAGTAAATGTGTTTAAAATAACAAATAATGATGATGATCTAATTATAATATATATATATATATAATATGTGTAATAGTAATAACAATACTACAATCCCCTTAAAACACCGCCCAGAAACCCCTGAAACCTTGGTTCAGCAAAGGATTTACGCATTGCAAAGCAATGATCGGGAAGAAAAAAAACATAACTCATCGCCATCAAAAAAACAGCAATTTTCATCATGAAATCCCCTATTTTTCCAGGACTTCTCCATCCCGCCGGTAACTTCGATGGCACCTCGGTCACGGGGGAAACCGGCTCCACCGGCTCCACACCAAAGGCGCGTTCCACCGACTCCGTTGGGACGGGGGTCGGGTCCACCACGTGATGGGCCGGGGCCGAGGCCTGGGTACACGGTGCCCGTGAAGCCAGAGCAAACCATAGGAAAACGGTGATTTTTCTGCGAAAAATATGTGAATTTCATAGGATTTATAGCTGGCTATGGCGAAGTTGCTTGATCTGCGTAACCTTGGGGTTTATAGAGGAAATATATATATATAATAAATATATATATACATATATATATATAAATATTTAAGGGGGTTATAAACCAACTTCTAACTGGGGGGGTCCACCTTGTACCTTGGGATGATAAGATGTAATAAGCCTGGCTAATAAGTTGTAGCCAAGTTTATGGGACCACATCTCCAAATTTATACCCTCTGGGAAACTAACAGTTGGCTTTGGAAAATCACCCAAAAAATGGTAAATCAACGAAATTTCTATGGCAAATTTCAATAGCTATGTTACAAATTACCAATGGTTACTTAGCGGCCAATTTATCAATCTTCGTCAATTTATCTCCCATCATGCGGATTTCGCCCAGAAAATGTACCCGTTTGCTTATCATATCCCACGAATGCAGATCTAGTCCATAAGACCATGATGTACCGCTTTGCGTGCGAGAATGTAAAATAATCCATATGTATTATGGGTCAATTATTGGGCTGATGGTCAGATACTGGTACTCCATGGAACTGCTGGTACTTCATACTAGCACAGGTCACCCAATGAAACTATTGGATATTAACATTAATCAAGTCAATTGTTGAGTCAATATTTGTTTGGCTACCTGGATCCATGTTCAACCCCAAACCTAGGGTTGAAATGTTCTTTCATTTTGAGTATACCCTGACAATATAAGAATTTCCCAAGCATGGATCAAGAATAGGGGGCTGATCATAGAAGGATCTTAGGATTCAAACCGCCAATGATTGATATGGGCTATTAACCAACATTGACCAACAAAGTTATGTGGCAGATTAAACCAACATCTATCAAGAATCCTCAAGATTACGTGCGTATATAGTATATAATACAGGAATATCCCAAAATAGGATGGATTATATCCTTATATCTGTTCTCACTGTATATCATTATCTAATATTATTGTTGTAAATCAAACGTGGCAATGGAAACTCCACCTTTTATAGATGCTATTCTCCCATCAAAACCATCTTCAAAACCTCCATTCAGTCCCATTGCCACCTTTGATTACCAGAGAATATGTTGTATTTTTATCGTTTAATAAAGCCTATTCACACCAGGTCATCCTATTACAGACCCCCCCGCCCATGATTGGCAATGTGGCAATGACCGGCACCAACACAGGTACCGCAATGACAGGCACTTGCACTGCAACACCTCAAGTCCACCATGGCGTTTATTTATCAATGTGGAGCCAAATAAGATAAAAAACATAGGGGATTTTAATGGATTTAATCATGAGACATGGAGATTTACAGATGATTTGTGATAGGTACTCAAGTTGCTGTATACAAGTAACTCCAAGAACCGCTGGATTTATGGTGGAAAGAATATACAATCACTTGAATGGGTTTTAATATATACAGTATATATATATAAATATATATATATACATAATGATCGAAGGAAGTTTAGAAGTCAAACTTCCGACAACATGGACAGATGAAAAGCAGAGCAGGGCAGAGGCAGAGAGAAGAGAAAGATTAGAAGAGAGAAGAGTAGAAGAGAAAGAGTCAGAAGAAAGAAGATACAGATGCGCGAAAAGGTAGGAAAGTCG